>Ga0208692_1000051_pt1 | contig 119613 bp, 133 predicted proteins | sample June2015DPH_20_1_3_FD_184721 | JGI IMG/M metagenome (GOLD analysis project Ga0208692, IMG submission 184721) | Peatland microbial communities from SPRUCE experiment site at the Marcell Experimental Forest, Minnesota, USA - June2015DPH_20_100... | ecosystem: Environmental > Terrestrial > Soil >... | reverse complement strand
GTCCTCACCCGCCGTCATCAACGGCACGGTCTACGTGGGCAGCAATGACAACAACACCTACGCCCTCAACGCCACCACCGGCACCAAGCTCTGGAACTACACGACCGGGGGTGCTGTGCTCTCCTCACCCGCCGTCATCAACGGCACGGTCTACATCGGGAGCGATGACAACAACACCTACGCCCTCAACGCCACCACCGGCACCAAGCTCTGGAACTACACGACTGGAGACAACGTAGAGTCCTCACCCGCCGTCATCAACGGCACGGTCTACATCGGGAGCGATGACAACAACGTTTATGCCCTCAGCGCCGCCACGGGGGCTAAAGTGTGGAGCTTCACGACCGGAGACTATGTGTTCTCCTCTCCTGCCGTTGTCAACGGCACTGTGTACGTGGGGAGCAATGATGGCAACGTCTACGCGATCGGCAACGCAGCTGCGGCCACAAGCCAGGGTACGACGCCCGGCTTCGAGGTTATGCTCGCTTTGGTCGGACTCGTAATCGCCGCTTATGTAGTGAGAAGGAAGAGCTGACCCCTCTAACTTCCTTTTCTTGAAGCGCGTTGGCATGCTGAAACTCCTACGTCCCCCATGCCACCATCAGCGCTTCCGCTCTTCAGCTGGCCCAACTGGCTGTCCGAGCTATCCGAACTAAGCTAAACAAGGGTTTTGCGTTCGTCACTCGAATTCAAGTTTGACGCCCCCGATTCTGGGAGCGAGCCAGTTGTAGACGAGTGCTACGATTGCTGTGATAATGTATCCGCCGATGAAGCCGCCTATAATGGCGAAGATAATAATGGTAATCGCTAGCGTTGCGCCCGAACCGATGTTGACCCCCGCTGGCAGGAGAGAGTTTAGGTTTGCGGTTCCCACGAGGATGAAAATCGCTGAAATCACGCCATAAATGAACGATATCACCGCTTCAATTGTCGCACCCATTAATGCAACGGCCCCGACCGGAATCTTACTGACTGTTTTTACTTCTGTCATTTTCGTCACCTCCGTTCTTCGTTAAGCGCAGCAATGCCCGACGAACTTCATAAATGTTTCAGCGTTTTTCCGCGTTTGGCCAGATTGATGAAATACCTAAGGGGGCTTTGGCAACCCAAGATAGTAAGAAGGCGATGAACGACCAAGGCCACATCGCTGTAAGCAGACCGCGTGAGTTGACAGAAAGGTTTGTAACAATGGATCTCGTACGATGATGTACTTTTCTTTTGACAGAAGAGAGGAGACATCAATGAACGATTATGACAACTTTTTCTTACCCGTAACTGACGTGAACCAAGCCAAGGAATTTTATCGCACTGTGCTCGGGCTTCCGATGAAATTTGACTTTTCCGAGCGAGGCATGGTGGCGTTTATGGTGGGAAATCAAGAACCTGCGCTCATTGTGAAGGACGTGCATACGTTTCCTGATGCCATTCAAACGATTTGGTTTGTAGTCGACGACGTGAACAGAGACTACCAACGACTGAAGGAGCGTGGTGTTCGGTTTTTGTCAGAGCCGTTTCGGATTCCCACTGGACTGGCCGTTGAATTTACAGATCCATTTGGCAACAGACTAGGGATAACGGACTACTCGGTTACACAGAGCACCGTACGTCACGACGCTCACTATACGGCGTGTTGCGGATTATTTTGCCGCGACTGTATCCCATCGAACGTCGCCCTTTTTTCCGCTTTTGAGCAGCTAGAGACGCTGCTCGCAGAGCTGCACTTTAGTGACTATGCGCGGCTAAAAGCACAAAAAAACGAGACATTTAAAGCGTACCCTACGTTTGAACTTGTCCTGCGCGAGATCAAAAAGTTGCGTTGCAAGGCACCGTGTCAAGAAGGTGGCGGCAAGCCAGACTGCGTTATTAAGCACTGTGTAGAGCGTCAGCACTATGTGGGGTGCTGGGAATGTCCTGAGGTTTCGCGCTGCGAGTTGCTGGCCCCGCTGAAAGAATTTCACGGAGAGACGATCGACCATAACCTTGCCGTGATACAGCGAAACGGCCGCGATAACTGGAGTGACAAACGAGGCAGGCACTATCGATGGTCGTAATCGCGGTATATACACGAAATGGTAAAAAAACGGGAAATACTAAAAAATGATGTTTTGACTGTTATTTCTAAACCAGGACTTGTTAACTGGAACGTTGCAGGTGGAAGTGTGTCGATCAAATAGATTTAAAGGAGTTTCGTCTATGGACAAAGGACAGCATTTCAAAATATTTGTCTATGGTCCTTATATGAATCCAAAGTACTTGGATCAAAAAGGAATCACGTATTACAACGATTATAAAGCTTCTATAGTTGATTACGACATCTGCTTTTCAACTAGAACGGATGATTGGAAAAAAGCGATGATAGACTTGAACGAGAGGGAAGAAAACAAATTAGAAGGCGTTGTGTATGAAATCGATTCTAAAGCTTTGAAGATATTTGACGATTTGGAAAAACTACCAGAGGGAGAGCACGAGAGAATTCAAGTAATTGTTGAAACACAGAAAGGGGAACTAGAACACGTTTATACCTATATTTGTCCCCATAAAGAAGGATATTTCAGACCCTCGAAAGAATATATCGATTTGATTGTAGAAGGAGCGTTAATTAATAAGCTTTCATGATCTCACATTGATCACATTAAAAGCTTTTTAACATAGGGCTGAGGCAAAATCGACGACTGAGCCTAAAGCAAAAGCGATCGAAAAAGCGCTCGTCCTGCCCCATCAGATAATATTCAGCGTCCCTCCTATCTCCGCCCCTTCAAACCGAACGTCCCACCGCTGCTGCGAGTGCCGTGCACGAGAACATATCCAACTATAAAAAGCCCCTCGTTTTTGAAGTATATGGGCTCTCTCGTAGGACTTTTAATTGCCAGCGCACGGCTGTTGAGGATCAGCGTACGGTGTTTGAGACATCAGTTAAGGTCAAGAACGCGTTCATAGCATCCTCCGCTCTGAAATGTAGCCTCCAAAACCAGTTCGAACCAGTTAATTCGTTGCAGCCGTTGTCAACCCCTCTCGGTCTCTGCTGCGTCCAGTGCAGCTAGAACGTAAGCGCTTGAGGAGACTCTGTGGTATTTGGGCCCCCCGCCCATCGACAGAATCCCTATGTAGCCTGCCGCGAGCAACTCGTGTAGGGCTTCTTGGACTTCGAGCTTCGTCCCGTCAACTTTTTTCTGTACCTGCCATAGACGCAGGCCCTCGCCGCTCGCCTGATAGATAGCTCTAAAAACCGTCTTTTGCAAATCATTCATCAAGGCTATTTCGGCGGGACCATCGTGCAACGTCGGATTGAGCATGGTTACTCACGCGTTTTGCTATGAAACATGTAGCGGATGATACAATATTATATAAAGCTCTCACGGGGCGCGCGGCTTGCGAGCCGAGAGTCCCTCTTTGCAATCGTAGCATATCCTCCCGGTCGTCTACGCGCTCAGGAAGCGCGATGATTTGGCCGAGAAGTGTGTATCCTGCACTATTGGATAGTCAGCGGTGCGCCTGAACGCGTCTCGTACGCCCTTCTAGAAAGTGATCACATCGACAAAGTCACATAGTTTTTGTAAGAAGTGTTCATAACACCGTTAGCCTTCAAAATCACGCCGGCTTAATGATGAAAGATGATATCCCTATCTGGAGTCAATGCGCCGGACGCTCGGTTGGAGGCACCGACTGCTCACAACGATGATCGTGCAAATGGGCACACGTTGCCGTGAGAGTGAGACGAGTTGAGGTGATAAAAATGGAAATCGGCTCCGAAGTACCTGCGTTTTGCCTTCCTGATCGCGCGGGCAAGCAAGCGTGTCTGAGCGACTTCAGAGGCAAATGGGTTGTCCTGTACTTTTATCCCAGGGACAATACGAGTGGCTGCACGCGAGAGGCCACGGATTTCAGTGAACAACTACACGATTTTGAGAAGTACGACGCAGCAGTTATCGGGATAAGCCCGGATTCGCCTGAAAGTCACGAGAAATTCGTTGAAAAACATCAGCTTCGTGTGTTGCTATTGAGTGACGAAAACCACGAAGTGGCGGAAAAATATGATCTAGAAACTGAAACGTGCGTACGGGAAAGAGTACCACGGCATTGAACGTAACACCTTTCTGATAACGCCCGAAGGGAAGCTGGCCGAGGTCTGGAGAAAAGTCAAGGTGAACGGCCACGTTGATGCTGTCAAACGGACTCTAGAAGCCCTCAAACAGTAAAAACCACGTCAACGACTCAGATCTGCACTCTGGTAGTTGTCGCGAACAAGCGAGGGCAGCTCTCCAGAGCTGACCGTCGTAGGATAGCTCACGCAGAATCTACGTCGTGACGCCGCCCCTCTGCTCAAAGCAGGCCAACAGAGGTTACCATTCGGGTTCGCCCTCGGTGCCAAATAAGCCAGAATAGAATAAGCCGTTGAAGCGGTAGTCCTTGAGGTTATCTGCAATCTCGTGCGATTCGTTGTTTTTACTGCCGACCAACCTCCCATCTTCAAACCATCTGAGAGAGTCATAATGGGAAAGCGCCAGAATGACGTCAAGCTCAATGGGTTCTTCGTCGGACCCTTGAGAACTCGCCACTTTCACGTCGTCGATCGCCCATTTCGACACGTCAGGCTTCAGCCACTGGATGAATTCTCCTACCAGCCACGGATATATGATAAGCGACCGCATGCGACTTTCTCTAAATTGTTTGGAGTCTTCATCCTTCTTGAAGATTAAAACCTTTTCCTTTTGCATTACGTTGTAGAGGCCAAAGATGGTCTTGTCGATGCTTTTCGTAAGCCGCAATCCGATCTCGGTCGCGTATTCGGTGATGAGCTCCACAGACTCGAGCGTATGGCCCCCATAGACGGCATTTCCGATAACGATGAGAGCGAAGGAGAAGTTTCCATGCACCAACTAAGAGGCAAATTACGGGAGGGGTTACTAAACTAACTCCTGTGGTACAAAAAAGGAATCATTAAGGACATCCATGCCGAGAAGCATAGTAAAGGAATTTAAGTGACGAGGGGAGATTCGTTAGATTGGAAGCTTGAGGTGCGAAATAGAAACTGGAGTTCGACCTTGCAAAAGCTCTAAATAAATTCGAAGAGACTAGAATTGAAAGATGTTATCTTTGACCCAGCCGCTAGCACTTAACAAGATTTATGCTATGGATTGTCTTGAAGGGATGAGACTCATCCAGGAGAACTCCATAGACGTAGTTGTCACGTCTCCGCCATACAATATTGGCAAAAAATATAATGGATATAACGACGAGCGACCGCGAGACGAGTATTTAGACTGGATGGAACAGGTGGCCCAAGAATCAAAACAGGTTTTGAAAGAAACTGGCTCATTTTTTCTAAATGTTGGTGGAAAATCCTCAGACCCATGGATTGCATTAGACGTTGCAAATCGGTTCAGAAAGCACTACAAGCTTCAAAATCTAATCCATTGGATTAAATCGATTGCTATCCCCAAAGAAGATATGGGGGACTATAAGCACACGCAGCAAAGCATAGCCGTTGGGCATTATCAACCTGTCAACAGCGCAAGATACCTAAGCGGAGGTCACGAGTTCATTTTTCATTTCACGCAGCACGGCGACGTTAACTTAGATAAAACCTCGATTGGAGTGCAATACCAAGATAAATCAAATATCAAGCGTTGGAAGTCCGTACGTGCCGACCGAAGAGAGCGGGGCAACGCGTGGTTTATTCCGTATGAAACTATACAAGAATCAAGACCGCATCCTGCAGTTTTTCCAGAGAAATTACCCGAAATGTGTATAAAACTGCATGGGGTCAACAGCGAAACCACTGTGTTAGACCCCTTTATGGGTATCGGAACCACCGCGTTAGCATGCGTAAAATTAGGGGTCAAATTCATAGGTTTTGAGATAGACTCGTCGTACGTTGAAATTGCTAAGGAAAAACTAACCCAAGAGAAATTACTCCAAAAAACGCTGCTTTAGGAGGCGAAGCACTTGCAACCGAAAGATGCGATTCTCAAATTAATAGAGATTACGCCTATACTAAATAAAGTCAGCTTTCAGGAAGTTCTCGAGTTGACGTCACCATATAAGCTGCACCCAATAAATCTGAGCCAAGAAGACGATAAAGAGCTGATTGAGGCTCTTATTAAGTCTTGCAGAGGCCTTCTCGCCCTAGCCACTAAAGCTAGAAGGGGGTATAAAGGCGCCAGAATTAACGAAGTGAGTAAATCAATTGAAAATGAGCTGGTTGAAGAAATTAGAAAGACAGGATTAAGCACAAGAATTCTTTCCGCGCAGGGCTATCCAGACATAGAGCTGAATGACAAGCACAATCGGGTCACCTATTTGGAAGTAAAAATATCGAGCAAGAAAAAGAAAACTGGTTTCAGAGCTTTCTATTATAGTACTGGAAAAAAAATTGCAAATGATGCGAGACATCTTCTACTTGGCTTGCGGGTTATTAAAGACAGTGACAACTACTGGACGATCGAAGAGTGGACTTTGACAGATTTGTCAAAACTCGATGTTCACCTTAAAGCCGAATTTAATGCGAGTAATATTGCTATGTACACCGAAGAGTCAACACTTGCGAAAAGTCGTGCGGATTCGGAGCTTTTTTAACTTGTCCGGCAACCCTTTTTTAACAACCCACATTTAACAACTCTTGGTTTAACAGAACCGGACGACCGCGGATTAATAAGTAATGCAAATCTCTCTATAGCACGGCAAACCCTTGCGGCTTATGCTTTCCTAAACGGCGCGAAAACTAAAGCTATTGCTGCAAACTGCAGGCGGTCGCATCCCGTTTCCAGTCAAACTGTATCACGCACGTGCAGCTGTCATCGCTGGCAGTACTAACTTCGCAGATTGCGTGTGGTGTTTTTCCTGCTCAGTTACCCCGCGCAACGCCGGCCTGAAGTCGATGTCAGCTTTGCGGCGGGAACGTTGAAGTTGATAGCTGCGTTGCTAGCAGCGGTGCGCCGAGTGGATGATGCAAGCAGCTTGAGCGCTTTCGCTAGTTGTTTTGTGCGACCGTAGCGCATGTTCATACACATTTCAATGGGTCCAATTGGCCTACTCTTCTCACAACGGCGAAACGATAAATCGCTGGCGCGCCTATAAGCACCAAAACAGCCACTCTTTCGACGTTAGCTGCAGCTCCACGAGATCATCAAAAAAACAGAAAAAGCGGGAGGCGTGCTCCCGGTTTCACAAGCTCTCTAAAAAAGAGCTAGTTCATCGCCTAAACGCGATTGTCCGAAAAAGGCGAGTGTTTTCAGGCTTATGCTATTACGCAAGCTTGCACGTCGGACACGTGGCCTGTTTTACAGTCGTTGCACAGCTAGTACACTTTGCCGTCGTTGCACAGCTAGTACACTTTGCCGTCGTTGCACAGCTAGTACACTTTGCCGTCGTTGCACAGCTAGTACACTTTGCCGTTGTTGCACAGCTAGTACACTTTGCCGTTGTTGCACACGCTGAAGTCGTCTTGCAGCTCGTGCATTGCGCACTGACGGTAGCAGGGCAGTTTGTACCCGCCGCATTTCCGCATGTTTTTGTCGCGCATGTTGCTGTTGTCTGCGCAGTGACGTTGGCAGCTGTGAAAAGCGTAAGAGCTGCGAGCACTACGAGAATCGAAATTACTGCTTTTTTCATTCAGGTTCTCCTATCTCTTAGGACGTGATTCCGTCCTCTCCCTTTCGTTCTTTTTCCCGCCATATAAATATATTCTCCTTAAAATATTAGTTTCTAATAAAAACGCCGGAGAGCTTGTATGGCCTTTGAGAGCTTATTAGCCTTCAGAAGGTTTCTTATGCGGCTTTCAAGAAGCTCAACGCAACTGTAAGTATCTCGCGCTTCGCTGCCGGTCTCATTCCCTAAAAAAACAGCAAGCACCTCTCAACGTGCGATTCAGTTACGTGCTTCTCACAATACAAGGCGAACTGCAACGTTCCGCATGCGTCCGGCGAAACGAGTGTCCCGTTCCCATTTTGCATAAGATATATATGAGGGCGATTTGAGACCGAGTACTATGCAATCGAGTACCGCAAGCGCTGGAGAAAGCGCACAAGCCAGCCGAGGTATACCACTGATCGGTGATAAGTTCCCACAAATCGATGTCCAAACTACGCACGGCAAGATGACGCTGCCGGACGCTTTTAACGGCAAGTGGTTCGTGCTCTTCAGCCACCCCGCCGATTTTACGCCGGTGTGCACGACGGAGTTTGTGGCCTTCGCCAAACGGTATGATCAGTTTAAAGAGCTCGACTGCGAACTCATTGGTTTGTCTATCGACCAAGTGGTAGCGCACATGAAGTGGACTGAGTGGATACAACAGAACCTCGACGTTGAGATCCCTTTCCCAATAATTGCGGACACCGGCAAGGTCGCTTCGATGCTGGGGATGATCCACCCAGGTAAAGCGTCAAATACCGTGCGCGCAGTGTTCATAGTCGATCCCAAGAGCGTCGTCCGTTTAATAATCTACTATCCACAAGAAGTCGGCAGAAATATGGACGAAATACTTAGGGCCGTGAAAGCGCTCCAAATCGCCGACAAGTACGGCGTCGCAATGCCCGCCGGATGGCCCCAAAACGAGCTTATCGGGAAGAAGGTACTCATACCTCCGCCATCAGATGAAAAGACGGCCAAAGAACGTGCCAAAATGTATGACAACTACGACTGGTGGCTCTGTTATAAAGATCTGGAAGAATGATTAGCGTCAGCTAATACACTACGACGGTGCTCGCGTTACAGAAATCTCGGGCGCGGATCGCAAGACAAGCCGTCAGCACAGGCGCGGCCACGACTGGTGGGAATATGCGTAAGAACAGCAAGATACAGAATCGCTTCATCTTCATTTCGCCGGGAGAGCTTGCGTTCCTGCAGCTGTTTGAGCTCTTCTGCTGACAAACATTCGATCTTCGGATTCCAATACTCTATAGCAGGACCATCCTTTCTTATTTTGTCACGTATCCTTTGCCATTTTAATACTTTAACATTATGAGTCACCGCGTGCCGTCTAATAGCTCGTCTGTGCGCAAAAAAGCCCAAAAAAGCGTACGAGGTGAGCTGCTATCCCTGCGTTATATTACTTAGTAATATATCAAGAATTTATATATAGGCTAAAAGTGATAAATACTGAATGTAGAGTGTTAGCCAAAGTGTTGGCTACCTTTGATTTGCTAATGCGCTTTTGAGCAATGTGAGTGTTCCATGAAAGCTATCGAAACACATGACCTCTTCAAACGATTTGAGAACGTTGAAGCAGTAAAGGGAATCAATCTGGAAATAGAAGAGGGAGAACTTTTCGGGTTGCTCGGGCCAAACGGTGCGGGAAAGACAACCACCATCTCGATGCTGTGCACGATCGTGAGGCCTACGAGCGGCTCGGCCAGCATCTACGGACACGACGTAAAAAAGGAACCTGGTACTGTCCGGGGACTGATCGGAATCGTGTTCCAGGACCCAAGTCTCGACGATAACCTGACTGGCAGGGAAAACCTCGATTTCCACGGTCGGCTCTACAAAGTGCCCCGAAGTGAAATTGCCGGGAGAATAAAAGACGTCCTCGAACTCGTCGAATTAAGTGACAAGGCTGATGTCATCGTTAAAAAGTACTCCGGCGGCATGAAGCGGCGTTTGGAGATCGCGCGCGGTTTGCTTCACCATCCCAAAGTCCTCTTTCTCGATGAACCAACGCTCGGGCTTGATCCGCAGACTCGGCGGCACATCTGGGAGTACATCGAGCGGCTCAACAAGGAAAAGCAGATTACGATGATCTTGACGACGCATTATATGGACGAAGCCGATCAGTTGTGCGACCGCATTGCCATTGTGGATCACGGAAAGATCGTTGCGATGGACACGCCCGATAACCTTAAGCACGACGTAGGTGGCGATGTCGTAATTATGACGGTGCCAAATGGGGGTGAGCAGCTCAAAGTCAAGCTCGAACAGCTCGAATTCGTCAAGTCGACCCAATTGGTCGACGGCGCGCTGCGCCTGAGCGTTGACAAAGGCGAGACTGCAATACCGATCTTTATGGACGTGGCGCGTCAAGAAGGGATCGCCGTGCCCTCGATTTCACTCCATGAGCCCACGTTGGAGGACATATTTATCAAATACACGGGACGCGAGATTAGGACCCAAGAAGCGGCCGACGGTTTCGCCAATATGCACGCACGGGGGAGACGATAGCGATGCCAAACGGACGAATGGAGTTTATGGGTGATGTCTATTCGATTTGGCTTAGGGAGATGATTCGGTATGTCCGCGCTCGGTCGCGGGTCGTCACCTCTCTTATTACTCCGCTGCTGTGGCTCATCATATTCGGGTCGGGGTTCAGCTCATCGCTGTCGTTCGGTGGGCCTGGCGGTAGCACGAACTACATCAACTTTCTTGCGCCCGGTATCCTCGGCATGACGGTGCTCTTTACCTCGATATTTTCCGGAATGAGCGTCATGTTCGACAAAGAATTCGGCTTCATGAAAGAAATTCTCGTCGCTCCTGTGTCGCGGACGTCAATCGTCCTCGGAAAGGCCCTCGGCGGCACGACGCAAGCGTCAATACAGGCTTTGATGATACTTGCTCTCTCAACGTTTATCGGCGTACGGATATCGGGCACGCTCGGACTCGGTGCTGCTCTTGTGCTCATTCTCGTGACGATTTTCTTCATCGGCATGGGTTTTGTGGGGCTCGGTATTAGCATCGCCTCACGGCTTGAGAACATTGAGGGCTTTCAGGTGGTCTCCAACCTGCTGGTGCTCCCAATATTTTTCCTAAGCGGGGCGTTCTTTCCGGTCACGTCGCTCCCTAGTTGGATGAAGTTTCTTGTGAACATCAATCCGCTTGCGTATGGGGTCGACGCATTGCGCTATGCGGTCACTGGCCTGCACACATACGCTCTGACACTCGATCTCGCAGTCGTGTTTGGTTTCTTCGTATTGATGACCGTTATAGGTTCTATTCTGTTTAGAAACGTGCGCTAAGGCGAACGCGTCAGTGCGAGCAGCAAAAAAGGAAGATGCGCATCTGGCAATTCAGTGAGCACCTCCGATCCGGGCTTTAGATGAAGTGTTCCGGATCTCGGTCAAACATCACCTTGCAGCCAGGGGCGCAAAAAAAGTACTTTTTTCCCTTATATTCGCTGACGTACTTTGCCGTCTTTTCGTCAACGTCCATGTTGCAAACCGGATCTTTTGCCATTTTTCCTCTGCGATAGTGTCTACCTCTACGCTTAATATACTAACTCAGTCGACCGGGCGTGTTGAGCTGCGATCCCATAAGAAAACAAACAGTTCGAAGAGGAGGCGATAGGCCATATTTGACGCGGTGACGAGAAACCCGCACGATAAGTCCGTCTCGTATCCTTCTTGGGTAGTCCCCATCGGGAAACAAATGAGCGCGCGAAGTTCGTTGACGAGGAGTACTGTGTGGACGCCATCGACGCTTCGAACAGTCGAGCTTTCAGGTGTGGCCGTGCGTTGACGGAGCACTTTGACCGCGGACGTCTTGACTGTTGCCTGATTGACGGCATAATTCAAAACCCAGAGGAAGCTTCTCGCATCGCGCTCGATATCCGTGGCTGCTGCGAGCAGCAGGTCACCGTCCGCCACGAAAAACTCACTGAGGTCAGCCGGCAAACACTTGAGGTGTATCGGCAGTTCAGCCGCTGAGTGGTGCTCCCAGTATTCCAACAAGTCGTGGACCTCGCTTATGCCCTCAACGAAGGTTACAACCACTTTTCCGTATTCTGAAATGACGTACTCGCCGTTAGGAAGCTGGAGGACGAGTCCAACGTCTTCTAAGCGACGGAGATGCCGCACCGCTTCGTGTACGAGCAAGCCAAATTGCTTGCAAATGTCGATGACTGACGTTCGCTCATACAACTGGTTGAGGATGTCAAGCCGGCTTACGTCTGAAAGTGACAAAAAAAGCCTCGTCAGTTCGTAGGAACTCCGTACAGGCATAGTCTCTCCTTCGGGTGTCTCGCGGCCGGTGCGTTAATGCGTACGGTAAGAAACGTATAAATAACATTCCCTTTTAGAGTTTACAGCGGAGGATGGCCTTGAAAACGGTTCACGAGGACGTCAAGCGCGAATTGACACAAATCCTTTCGGGACTTGACCCGCGCGAGACGAAAAAGCTGCACGTCGTTTGCACACCGAGCTTCTATTTAGATCACTTCGTTGAGGTTGATGATCTGAGCACGTTTTGCGGTCAGCTTCGAACGAAGTACGCAGGACGCGGGGGAAACATTCCGGGTTTTGTTCAAAACGTGCTCTCGGGCGGCGGCGCGGTTAATACGGCAATAGCGTTGTCGCGACTGGGACTGAGCTCTCATTTCATCGGCCGGACGAGCGAGTTTGGACATCACGTTTTGAAGTTCTTCGCCGAGAACAGCGGCATGGACGTCTCCCACGTAAAGACCGACGGCAGGTTAGGGCAGACCCTCGCGATTGAGATCGGAGAACGAAAGGTCAACGTCATGCTCAACGACGTTGGCTCAAACTATGACTTTGCTTTTGACAGCTTGCGCGACACCGACCTCGAACTGATCGAAAGCAGCCAGCTCGTGACCGTGCACGATTGGGGCACCAACGTCGTTGGCGGCACTGATCTTGCGGTGAAGACGTTCGAGTACGCCAAGCAATACAACGTCAAGACGTATTTTGACTCCGCAGATCCGAGCCCTCGAGTGCACGAACTTCCCGAGCTCTTTGAACGCGTCATCGCGAACAAAAACCTCGACATGATGAGCATGAATCAAAATGAGCTCGGCAAGCACACCGGGGGGGCCACCATTGAGCGCGCGATTGCGCTTAAACGGCGAGTAAGCTCACGGATTGACTACCACACCCCACGGTATGCGGCCTCTATTGATAACAACGTGACATTTTTCCCCGTATTTGACGTGGAACTGCACCGATCGACGGGCGCGGGCGACGCGTGGAATGCCGGCAACATCTTTGGTGAGCTTCTCGGCGTGACGCCAGCGTCACGTCTATGCTTAGCGAACGCCGTAGCCGGTTACTACGTTTCGAGTAAGCGCGCGGTGCATCCCACCGTCGATGACTTAATCGCGTTTGTCAAGGCGGAGCAACTGCGTGCGTTGCCTCCAGAAGTCGGGAACGTCAACTCGTAGCTACGAATCTACAGTCGTTGCGCCAAATTGCTACTGTTGAGGGCAGAGCTTACGGAGTCACAGGACTCGAGCGGAAACGAGCTTATTCGTCCCTTTCGACGCCAATTTCAGCGTAAAATCGGCGCTTTACGACCTCTTCGACGAGGTGGAGCAGCGTCGTACGGTCGCGGACGCCCGTAAATATCCCAAGAGGGATTTGCGCGGCAGCAGCGTTTGAATGGCCACCTGCGGAGCCTATGTCGCTAAATGCTTGACTCATGACCGCGCCAATGTTGACACGGACGTCTTTGCTGCGCGCGGATATGTGAATCTTCTCATCGTTCATTCCAAAGACAGCGACGGCAGTCACTCCTTCAAGGTTGAGCAGGTAGTCAGCAGCCTGCGCAAGCGCGTCAACATTGTGGATAAACCCGACGCACGATACCAGGTAGCTCGCGGTGATGTGTTTGTTGTGGATAGCCTCGCCGATTATGTCGAGCGTCTCCATCGACATCGTCGGATATTCGATTTGATTAAGGATGTCCCTATCGGAGAGCTGCATAAGCTTCGTAGTGGCGGCGAGATCCGCCGGGGTCACGTGCACTTTATAGTCCTGCGTATCGATGCGTATGCCGTAGAGCAACGCCGTAGCGAGTCGCTTATCGATGTCGATGTCGAGCTCTTCGAGGTAGTCAGTCAGTATCGTGGCGGTTGCGCCAACGTCCCTAATGTCGGTGTAGAGGACATTCCGTTCGGGAACGCCGTGGTGGTCAATAATAATCCCTACGTTGTCTAAGCTCGTCAGCGGGTTGTTCGCCCCTGGAGTGCCCGTGTCGACCAAAGCGAGCATATCGTAGTCGCGCGGGTCAATTGCGTCCACGTGCATGAGGTCGATATGGAGAAGGTTGACGAATGCCCGGTTCTCCTGTCGGCTAATCTCTCCGTGATAGATTATGGCAGCCTCGGTGTCGACGCTTGCGGCGATTTGCCTAAGCGCGAGCGCGCTTGCTATCGAGTCCGGATCGGGGTTGTCATGAACGAGAATGCCGAGCTTCTTCATGCTTTTGAGGATTTCGTGAAGCCGATTTGCCGATCGCTGCGATTCTGCCTTTCGCAGATCGTGCAACGTTGCGTTCGCGATAAGCGCCGTTGGATAGACAACCGCGTCAGCGCCGAGCTCTTCGAGCTTATCCTTGCTCAGCGGGTCGGCAGCGCGAACGATGACCACAACGTCGGGTTTTTCCGCCTTGATCAGGCTTAGCGCCGTCGTATTTGCCTTGGAGTCGGAGCTGAGGATCATAACGATCTCGAGGTCAGGAGTAAGGAGGTTCTTGATGACCTCTTCCTTCGTGATGTCACCAACGTAAGCGTCAAAATTCTGGTCGCGAAGCGTCTCTACCCGTTTCGCGTTTTTCTCGATGATAGTGAACATCCGGCCGCGTTGTGCGAGTTCCTTGGCAACAAGAAAGCCAACGCTGCCTGAGCCGAGTATCGCGTACGTAATCCGCTCGTCTATCTTGAGGGGTATGCCTTGCTCGAAGCTATTCGAATTGTAACCCGAAATAAGCTACCACCTGTTTCTTGAGCCCGTTCACTTCAAATTTGAATTGGGTAACGTATATATGTGGAAGGGGTATAAGAGCATATGCCAAAAACGGGCCGGTAGCTTAGTCAGGCAGAGCGTTGGGCTCTTACGGTATTTCTGTTGTGACCTGTTGACCAGAGAAACCCAAAGGTCGAGGGTTCAACTCCCTCCCGGCCCGCGTACTTGTGGGGCTGTGGCCTAGTCAGGAATGGCGACGGGCTCCAGCGGTATGAAGTTCGCGATATGATGAGCAACGGGTCAACTGATGGCTCGGGGACGCTTGGGCCAGGTGATGTCCCGTTGGAGCACTGATCGGAGAGACCCGTCGATCGAGAGTTCAAATCTCTCCAGCCCCATTTTTTTGAGCTGTAGGCGGTCGTAAGGTCACTGAGTATATGCCGAGATGCTGGGACCGGGCACAGACTTGTTAGTGTACTTTGATTGAGTTCCTTGACGTAATCTCGTCTTTTTTTAAATGGCGCGCCGGCTGCCGGGTGCCCTCGAATGAGCGATAGACGTCACCAAAACGTTAAGTATGTAAGGCTCTTACCCTAGGGCGAAGTCCCGTGGTGTAGTGGTCAATCATGCGGGCCTTTGGATTCACGTGGTCTTGAATATTGGCCACTGATAGAAGAAAGCCCGCGACTGCGGTTCGAATCCGCACGGGACTATCGTATATTAGAGACGCCGAGGTGGGGTAGCCTGGTAATCCTATGGCCCTGTGGAGGCCACGACGCGGGTTCGAATCTCGCCCTCGGCCTTTGATTTTCTTATCTTTTTCGTTTTTAGAGCCGAATATTTCGTTATTAGCGATAAGCGTATCCTCTAAGGATTGAATTCTCGTTTCGAGGTTAGAAAAGCGAGATTCGGTATCTATCTCAGGCGTTTGTAGACAACAGTTGTCTACTTTTTTATCAACGGTAACCATGAACGCAAGCTTTCCTTCGTGCGTCGTTTGATAAATTTCGGCTTTCGATCCCGCTAATTCACGAAACTCACGCGGTAGCCGAATAATCGGGTACGCGTGCGACGGTTTCGAACTTTGGACGCCTATAGTGTGCGTGCAAATCGCTTGCGTAAAGTCAGCGTTTGTTATTTTGCTCATAATTCGCGCCCCTCTCAGTTTATCTTTTGCATATTACCATATTAATCGCGCCCATCACGCCCAGTACCCCACGGTCCGCGCCCCTCAGTATCCCACGGTCCGCCCCCATACGCCACTATAAGACGCCGTATGATAGTATTATACGTCTCGCCCTTCGCGCCTATCTTCTTTAGCGCCTCGCGTGTCGTTTTGTCTATCTGTATGTTTGTCGGTTGATTCATGTTTTTACTATATGTTGTAACATATACTTGTATATTATTGTATGCTCTACCGCGTTATATTAGTAGAAGAACAAGAAGAATAGCGCGCAACTAGCGCCAGAGTGCTATCGCGAACGTCCGGACCAGTAATACAAATCGTGCGTTATTTTCGCTGCCGCCTTGTAAAATAAGTGATTTAAGCTTTGCTATTTGAGATTCGATGGCGGAGAGGCGGTGGTCGAGGCCTCTATAGGGCAGCGACCCTTAAAATTGCCGAAAAGCGACGTATAACATATCAGTGGTCGCTGAAGTTAGAAAGCGCTTAAGTGGTTGGGAAATAAGGGGGACTTTTAGTGGTTTAATATCGCGATGAGGAACGCCAAAAGAAATAACGAGCTATGAGAAAAACAAGCAGTAACCCAAAAAATAGTGGCAATAATAAAAGAAACAGGAACCCGAAAAATAGCACCGCTAATATTCCAAATATCACTATTATGCCGACCGCTGCCATAAAAAGGTAATATAGCAGTCCATTTGACGTTTCAATTTCTAGAATCTCTTCGGGTTGCTCTTGCTCCGTGAAATCAAGATACAGCGTTCCGTTTTCATCCATCCTGCTGCGATCATCCATATGTAAACCACTTCTTTCTATTTGCGCAATATCTTGGCTATAGTTTCGGCAGTTACAAACGACGACCTGTCTGCGGGTCAAATCTTTTTTGACCTTTACATATCTCCGACAGGTTCAGTAGAACGGAAAGTACTGTTAGATGCGCTAAAGGATTTAGTTGTTTAGCTGCACCTGAATAGAGAACAATTGGTATTTATCGTTTGAAAGGAATGAGGGTTTTCAAATGGAAAATCAACAAAAATCTTCCCCGCCATTACTGATGGTGTATGCCAGCATCGGTATCGCATTTATGTGGCTGCTGTTCGTGGGACTATGACTCATCTTCTATGCCGGTGATTTTAGCATCTGGCAAAACATAGGGTTCGTCATTGTCTCTCTTGCAGTTGTAGCGATATTAGAGACCGCGATCTGGCTCCCGTGGGGAATGAAACAACCTGATTGGAGAAAGCGCTAAGCTTTGCGACTATCTGCGCCGCCTCGCCTATCTATAATCGTGACTAGCACCAGGCGCTTGCGTAAGGGGCTAAAATACGACTGACGTCTTTCTTCTTCCTGACCATCATTTGCAGCATTTCTGAAGCACGAAACGAGCGCATCGAGCGCCTGAGCATCATCAAGGCTAGCTTTATACTCGAAAAGCACTGTTAGAAACACTTTACGGAAGCTGAGGAAAATATGAAATGAGTATGACTGTAATAATAAGCATAATTTTTCTGGTAGTAGCATACATCATAGCTTCTCTTTACTATCCTATGCTGGCAGGAGGCGCAGCATATAGTCCCACTCCGAGGAAGATTATAGCTGAAGCTCTTATACTCGCAGACCTTAAGAAAGATGAAGTCTTCTACGACCTTGGATGTGGAACAGGAGAAGCCCTTATAGAAGCCTCAAAGTTATGCGACCATGTGAAAGGAGTTGAGGTAGAGCCTATTCGATGGTTTATAGCCAAGCTCAGAGCAAGAAAAGCCAAAGTCATTCTGGGAAACCTTTTCAAGCAAGGCATTTCTGACGCTGATGTTATATTCATATTCCAATACCCAGGAAGGATAAACAACAGAATCGTGATGAAAATAAAGGCTGAAACACGAAGCGAAACAAGGATCATAAGCTATTGGCACCCAATAGAAAATATGAAGCTCGTCAAAAGCCAAAACAAGATTTTCATTTACAAGGCGTCAAAGGTTCTGTCAACTCTTTAACAGGGCGTACTCTGCCACCGAAGTTGTTAAGTTGGAGCCTCAATAGGCTCCACTGACGTGGAATTTTGCAAATAGTCTGAAAGAAAAACATAATGTAAATTAAATCACGAGGTTATTCTGATACACAAAAAAATGAAAGAAAATACATTAAATCGTGGTAAAATGGAAGAAATAGACCTATATCCTACCATATTCCAACGGAAGTCCATTAGAAAGTACGATTTAGACCCCCTCGATGAAGATACATTAAAGGAGATCAGAGATCATCTTCAAACTTTAAAACCGTTGCATAAAGACATTAAAATTGAATTTAAGATTTTATCTCCCGATGCTGTGATAAGAAGGACGATGAGAAAAGCACCGCACTATATAGCTGTTTTTTCAGAGGTGAAAGAGGGTTATCTAAGCAATGTAGGGTTCATGCTCCAGCAGATGGATCTATTTTTTTCTGCTAATGGATTGGGTAGTTGCTGGCAGGGGATCCCTACTCTCAAAAAAGAAGGTTTGGCAAGTTCACGTCTGAAATTTATCATATTAATGTCCTTTGGAAAACCCCAGGTAACATTACACCGAACAAAAACTTCCCAATTCAAAAGAAAATCACTCCAGGAAATAAGTGACATTAAAGGTGCAGATGATTTACTGGAAACAGCTCGTCTCGCTCCTTCTGCACGTAATGCACAGGAGTGGTTTTTTACGGGTGATGAACATTTAATTCACGCATATTACCGCAAACCAAGCTTCATCCCGGGACTTTTAATCAAAAAATATCCCCCCATGGACGTGGGAATTAGTCTTTATCACTTGAAACTGGGTGCAGAACATTTTGGCAAGGAAACTGAAATTATGTTTGATAACCCGGAGGATAATAATCTCAATGATTATGGGTATGTTGCCAGTTTGCGCTTAACATAGTCAAATTCCCTGATTTGTTCTCCAGTGATTTCTACCAATCTTTCGGCTTCGGTCAATGTCTCGAATTTGGACGAAAAAACGTTTGATGTCAGTCAGTCAGAGCCTCCACCAGGACAGTACTTCTCACCACAGTTTTCCGGCCGATTTTGAAGCGAAAATCGCACTTGTTTCCCCCTTCGGCAAGTGTTTTCGTCCGGTGAAGTCCACTTTGTCCGGCTTCGCTCAGCAAGATATCCATTGCACAGATATAAGGGACGACGTCTGCCATTCTATACTCTCGGTAGAGTTTCAGAATGGCACATTCAACGATATCCTGGCCTACGTCAAAATCAGTTCCATCCCCCTCGTAAAACTCATATACCCAGTCTCCAGGATAAAGGCGCTCCTGCGATACGCTAGCCCATTCCTTCAGCTGCTGTAGATAGACGTCGTCATCTGATGTGCCGGCGTTGTTTTCGGAATGAACTAAACTATCCAGCCAATCTCTGAACATTTTCAACGAAACTATGCCGCCTTCGTCTTTGTTTATCCCTTTTTGTCGCATCACATTATAAAAAGCTAAAAACTGGACAGAGAATAGCAGTTGTCCAGTGAACGGGTTCGCATCACCACCTATGTACGGTATATTTGGGATGAGCTTTTCGAACTCGTTAAGCGCCTCGAAAACGAATTCATCGGCAAATTCCTGACCGTATTTAGAGACCACAATTCTTTTCCAGCCGCCAATATCTGAGTTAACTCCTCCAAAAGGCGTGGTTTCAGCAGGGTATAGTAATTTCTACCTTCAAGATCTTCCATCTTGATCACTCCAAAAGGATGTGAAAGCCTGGGCATCAAGCGAGCTAGCATTCACGAACGGGCTTTTAATGGCATTTTCGTCTAATAAAGGCTTTGACTCTTGCCGCTCACAAATGAACGTCTTTTCAATACTGCATATAAACGTAATATACATGCTCCGGCAACGGATGCTTGTAGTGCTTCCAGTCAACTCCGCTCACTCCATGCGTGAGTATGTAGTTCTTGTTTGACTGATCCCATTGCAAAATATCGCCCTCCTGCTCACAGCATTTTCTAAGATCGCTACGCACGAAATGCCTGTCGCAAAAAGGGCCTCACAACGCAACTGAAACATAACGCTTAAGCAATATCAACGCTGTTTTACGCTTTTGATTCAATCTTCTGCCGACTTGTGCCTTCGATTTGTGATTGCAATACTAATGTCCCAAAAAAAGGCCGGTGCTACAGCAAGCTCAACGCCCGCGTTAGCACGGCGCTTGCTTACTGAGAGCACGCTAAGAGATCATTACCGGACAGAATCAGAGGCCGTTAAACGGGAGGTTGCCGAAAATGGAGACTAACGCGGAAAAACCTTGGTCCGCAACACCGGACCGGCACGATGACTTAAAAAACCTCATTTTAGAAATAAAACGCAAAAATGACAGGATAATGCAGCTATTAATCGTGCTAATCGTAATACAAATAATCATAATAATTTTGTTCTTCGTTCCATAAACTCAAGGCCGACGCCAAGACAATCGAGGTGACAACGCTGACGACGGATTACTCTAAGCAAGAACGAGTTTTCCGAGTCCTAGAAGGCGAAAGAGAACCGATCTTTGATTTTCGTATGTAATGCATATCAACATCACCGTTCGTTAACGTTGACTAGCTGGCGACGCAATACGTCGGCTTTTTCATTTGCCAATGCACGCGTCGTGGGATCGTAAACTATCATCGATATTTCGACAGATAAATAAAAGCAACGATGGCGATAAAAAACAGGGTTGCGACGATTGCGACGTATAAGGGGACGTTTCCACCTTCGATAACGCCCTCATGCTCATTCTCGGAGATATTGGTGAGCCCTCGTTCGATGTCACGCATGTCGACTCGCGTGGCTGTCCAAAGAGAGAGCGCGATCGCGCCGATGAAGACAGCCGCCAATACGAGATATTGCCACTTCACGTCAATCACTGGCAACGTCTCATAGGGTGAGCATATCAGGGCGCACCTTGCCCACATATTCTACCACAAATCCGGTCACAATCGCCTCGCCTACGGCCACGACCAGATTTAAGAGGGGAACTTGGAGCGTGAACACGAGCAGCGCACTGCCCGAAAGGGTGCTCCCCTGTATCCCAGAAATCACGATGATAAACACCGACAGGACGTTGCCGACAAGCAATCCACCAAACGCCGCGACAGCTCCGCGGGTGAAGAGCTCAAAACGGCGGGTCGCATAATAGAAGAGGTAATACGCGCTCGCGACCTCGCTGACGTTCACAAGGGTGTTTGCCCCAATGAGCCCCCACCCGCCGTGGCCGATCGCGGCGCTGAGAATATTGACAATCAACACGATCAGCGATCCGATGGAGGGGCCGGCAAGAATGCCGATGAGCTGGGTGAGGTTCATTTGCACCCCGCCAGCGAACGGGATGTTCACCTGAAATATGGCAAACGATGCGGCGGCGAGCATTGCTGCGGTGGCGATCCGCTGGGTGGCGATAGTCTGGCGACGTGCGACGAAGAGCGCGACGGCAAGCACGATCAAGGCGAGCGCCCACTAGACGATCACCCACTGGAGCGAAAATACTCCATCCGGCAGATGAATGTGTGCCATAAGCGATATCCATCACGCTGTATCCTCCGTGAAGAGGACATCTTTCGCAACATGTTATCCTACTCTATCGATAAATAAAGCTATGGATTTTTAGAGTAGGATCTTGTTCTTATGCACACAGAATAAACGGTGCAGCATGTTCAACAGCGGCTTACGGTTAGGTTGCTGATATGACCGACCCGATCTCCTGTTGTATCGCTTTAAGAACGGCGTCAAGCCGTGCTGCATAAGTTTGTAGCATTTCGTCGATTTCCTGTTGCTTTTTCCAGTCAGCGACGCCCTTCTTCACTTCAACAAGACGTTCCCTCGACACGTAGCGCCACTTTCCGTGCTGCTTCGAAGGCTCAAAATAGTAGTAGGGGCCGTGCAGTGCGCCCGTCCTGCAGCGACAACTCCGCTTACCACATCGCATGTGCCGCTTTCGCAGTGAGCCGGGAAGCGGGTTCAGTTTGGCACGCTCATTAGTCAACGCCGAAATACGCTCGATGAGTTCGCTACATACACGCAGCAAGTGCTTCACACGGGCGATCTCTGAGTCGGCACGATTCTCCACGTCCTACTCTCCTTCGTTTGAACCGATGCGATAATTGACGAGCTTGATGCGTTGCATTATCTGTTCTAACTCTATTTCAATCGATTGCCTAAATTGGCAGCCCTCATTTGAGGTCTTGTATAGTGTTTTTTGTCTTATGATAGGAAGCGGTGACCACAACGTCTGCGCATGCTTGAGCGCATCAATCGATGAGGTATTTCGAGAAGCAGATGCGCTTAATAGAAAGATGAAGCATCAAAATATTCTTGGGCAACTTTCTGAGGGGGATGCAAAAGATAAGGCCCTTACTCAGTTTTTATAATAAGGAAGCCCCCCAGGTAAAGGGCATTTATTTACCGCAAATGTGTTTGTGACTGAGTAAACGGAAGCGCTGTTGCAATTTTTTAGGCAGACCGGCTACTTCGTGCTTCATGGTTCATTGCTCCATATCGCTTTTACTACGTCTGCGTGCTCTGAAACGGCCTTGTGTATCTTTGGTGTAATTCTATACCAGCCTGATCTGTTCAGTGCTCCTTGCTGCTCAACAGCATCAATAAGGTCTTGATAGGTAAGGCCTATGCTCCCAAGGTCCTCGAAGGCCTTGACTTGTTCGTAGTATTCCCCCTTCTCATCCCGGCGGTTTCTCGCAACCGCTAGGTTTGCAGCTAGATTCCAAACGTTGATATAGACTCTCAAGCCGTCCAAGTTGGTCGTGTTTTCATTAAGCGCTTCTTCAGTTTCTTGTGTTGTCATTATCCACCTTAAGGCACCTAACGCTCAACTTTTAGCCACAATCATTAGCCGCACGGTTCTGTTAATTCTATCAAGCTTAACCCTAAGTGGTCCATGTGTGCCCTTATTTCTGCAGCCACTGCTCGCAAAAGAGGCTCGTTTAGCTGTAATTCCTTAAGCTTGTTTAATTGGCCGCACGCCCGTTCCACTTCATAAATTAGAGCTTCTTGGCCTGTGACAAAACTGGGCTCTTGTGGCTTGCGCTTCCGTGGCGTTTCGTTGCTCATGCGTTACCTTCTATCCGCGCCGCTGGCTCTATCGAGAAGCGTGCCTAGCACAAGGCGCTTACGTAAGGGGCTAAGATACGAGTGACACCTTTCTTTCTCCTGTCCCTCTTTCGCCGCAGTTTTGAAACACGCGACGAGCGTATCGAGCGCCTGGGTATCGTCGAGATTGACCTCGGACTCCTCAAAGGCTTTTGTTTTCACTTCTGAAAGTGCACGGCTCAATAATTCCGCTTCGCTGCCCGTTAAGATTAGTCCATTTTCAATCATCTTTTCCCTCCTGGTCGGTGTTTTTTACATGAACACATGACATTATAGCGTGATCGCTTTTTTCTGATGACAATAATAGCGTCAAACTGAAGTGCTCACGTGCTATCGTGAACGTCCTGACCAGTAATACATGTCACGAGTTATTGTGCGTGGCCGCCGGTAACACTCGCAAGCATAAGGCAGCTTATCCTGGTCGCCGCGTAACTCGCACTTGATATAAAGCTCGCATCGTGCGCAGTAGGTCATATAACAATAACGAGAAAGTGACTCGCTAAGTGCCTAACCGACGCGTATTGCGAAAGTAATTGTTATTCTTGGAGTCGGCACAAACGCCTGTCACAACAACCTTTATCCCATTAGGGCGCCTTCGTGAGTGTTTTAGAAAAAAACGACGGTCACTACCGCCGCGGCCAACATGAAATAAGGTGAAAGAAATGGCGAAATTTTTGAACGTGTGGCACTACAACCCGAGCGCGCCGTGGCCGACCGACCCGGTTGAAATGACAAAGTTCTCTGAGATGATGTTCGCAGCGCTTGACGACGCGTTAAAGAGAGGTGACCTGCTAGAGTTCGGGTAATTCCCGAATGGAATGGGAGGATATCCAATTGCCAGCGGAGAAGCCAAAGATTCGTTTAGGAGGACGACCGCGTTCACCCCCTGGATCATGAGCGAGGTGCACGAAATGGTGCCCTACGAAACAGGAAAGGAAGTCATGAAAGGAATGTTAAAAGCCCGAGCAGAAGGAATGAAGCGGTAATTCTGCGTGAATAGTAGGGGCTTGCTAGCCCCTTTTCTCTTTTTTTTGGTATGTTTACAGAGTATGCGGAAGGCTTATTGTAGAGTATGAAGCAGTATATATTACGATGGTAGTTTGTCCTACGTGTCAACACGAGCATGCAGGCCCACAAAAGACGTGCCAATCGTGCCGCGACCGAATAGCAGCTTGGAAGCAGAAGCACCAAGACAAAGACCGATTACATAAGCGCAAGTACGCTGCCAAGAAGCGTGGGCCCGAGGGCTACGATGAGCTTTTTTACAGCACGAGAGGGCAGCAAGATAAGTGGGACAAATGGGTAGGGCTCGACCCAGATGAAGTAATGCTTTGGACTGGTCAGACACGTGCAGAACTCTGGGAGGAAGTTGCTCAAGTAGGCTTTGAGGAAAATGTAAGAGATAGGTGCTTAGGCGTTTTGAATGATACTTTGGCCGGTGTCCGAACTGACGACCTACGAGTAATGACAGACAAGGAAAAGCAGACAGAGTGCCTTATTCTGCTACAGAAGATACAAGTTCACTTAATAAGCGTGTTAAGAGAGAACGGAGTCGTCTGGCAGGAGGACTAGCCTATGTCAAGCAAAGTGAGTTAGATGTACGATAGTGATGACAGAATGCTTGCACGCTACCGGCACATTTACAAGAAAGCACTTAAGGTCAAAGCCTTCCAACTGCAGAAAATACAAAGAGCAGAAACACGTGAAGTGTGTATCTCCGTGCTACTACGTACCGTTGCAATATGCGATAACGTCCTTAAAGAGATGGGCTTTGAACAGTACGAAGCAGGCCCTGAGCACAACGCGGCAAAACGCATAAAGAGCAGAAATCTACCATAACAAAGAGGCGATCACGTGAAGTGCGGGCGGTGCGACAAAAAACTGGTCAGTGACTGCTGTTTGTGGGCTGGGGATCAAAAACTGTGGATATGCGAAACGTGCCGCGCGTCGCGTGAGCTTAAGCCGCATGACAAGCCCGAAACCACTGCAGACAAAAAGCTCTATGATCAGCTTTTTGGCGACACTTATTAACAAAATAAGCAGCTAAAACGGCACGCTTGCATATTCTTCTTGCAGGTCTTGGTCATTGAACCTCAAGAAAATTGCTGTCGTGTTGATGTTTGCTGCTAGATAAAGCGATTATTTCTTGGCTTTTCCTTTTGTTCTGCTACCTCTTGCGATACCTCCAACCGAGACAGAAACGGCAATAAGGTATCCTAGGTTATACCAAAATCCATTATTATGAACCTGGTAGAGCACAATATTGTTGTCAAACCAGCTGGCTATGAATGATAGGACAATAATGAGACCTTGCCATAGACCAAGCCAAAAGTTCGCCGGCGCCCCCGACAGATCGACATCTCGGGTCGGCATACCAACATGGTATACTGTTATGTAGATTGCGGCAGCTATTATAGCCAGCCCAATTAGTACAAAAAGTGGGATAAACTTTTTCATTTTCTTCCATGACCTGTCCTTTGCTTATGCTTAAATTATAATATTTTGTTTCAGCTCTAACATCTCAGAATATGATCTGCTTATTAGACGGCTAAGCAGTGTTATTTGGCGTGCGGATCTGCTAAACTATCCTATTTAATTGCAGCTTATTGTTGGCTTAGCTCGAAAGTCCCCCAATATCGCACGTAAATATCATACACATGCTCAGGCCGCGGATGCTTATAAAATCACCAATTGACTTGATCCGGAGCCGCTGTCGGGGCCTGCCTTAGGCTCACCACCGTTAGGGTGTATTTCTGTTTTTCGCGAAAGATAGTATCTATAGATGAAAAAAGGGAGAACATAAGAAGCAAGAAAAGAAGCGGTGGCAGCCCTGGAAACGATCGCGTTTCAATTTGGTTTAAGATTAAACATCCCTTTCCGAACTACTTGGTACTAAGCGGGTCATCAAAGACCGAACGTACTCATCTCACGCCCTAGGCTGCTGCAATGTTTTGTGTATCTGCGCTAGGGTGTATGCAACCCAGATCAATACAACTACGACCACGATGCGCATTATAAACCATAACGCTACTAAAAATGGGTGCGGCATACTGATCCACCTCCTTCACAATTGGTTAATTCTTCCAATCTAATAGCTACTAATTGGTGCTCAAAACATAACTCTTTTTGGAACAACGCCATCTTTTCGCGCTTGCGATCGCTTATTCGAATGCCGCCCTGTCGGAGCCTTATAGGGCTCTTACGCTCAGCTGTTTGGGTCGCGTGATTGCGACAATACTTTTATGGAGTTGGCTATGAACTTCAATTGTGAGATTATGTCGAAAATCATTCATTTTGAAATCTATGCCGACGACCCGGCGCGAGCATCTGGGTTTTATGAGAGCGTCTTTGACTGGCGTGTTGACAAGTGGGAAGGGCCGGTCGAGTACTGGCTCATAAGTACTGATGATCGCGACGAGACCAGCATTAACGGGGCGATCAGAAAGCGTATGAGCCACGAGACAACGGTCAACACGATCGACGTTCCTTCCATCGACGAGTCCACGCAAAAAGTGGCGGGCGCAGGAGGGCGCGTTATAGTTCCGAAATCGGTCATCCCTGGAATTGGATACCACGCCTACTGTACGGACACCGAAGGGAACCTTTTTGGGATCATGCAGCAAGACTTTTCGGCGCGGTAGCTAAAGCCAGCGTCACCATACGATTATCGTTTGTTGTTCACCCAGCGGATGTCGATAGATACTCCAGGAAGCGCCTCGACTGCCGTGCCTCAGAATGTAGGCCCAATGCTACTAAAGCGTTGAATTGTGGCGCGGTAACGCTCGCAGCGTGTTCTTCCTCGCCTCCTCTTTATGAGCTAACCTATATCTATCATTCAGCTCAGTTTCGTTGTGATGCCTGACGACCACTGACGACGAGTTTACCCACCGTTTAATCGGTTTCGGGCTCACAGAAAAAGAGGCACTGCTTTATCTGCGCCTGCTTAAGTACGGCCTTAATACCCCTTCTCCCCTCGCAAAATCGCTGAAGACATACCTTGAGGACGTGCACCGGACGCTCATCAGCCTCATCGACAAGGGCATGGTGCGTCCGTCGCTCGACTCACCAACGATTTACACTGCGGTTGATCTTGATGTAGCCCTCGACTCTGCAGTGAAACAGCACGAGAGCGCCTTCCGCCAAAAAGCCCCTTTTGCTTCAAAAAATCTAATCAAATCGCAACGCTTAAGCATTTAGACGAACCCAGGCTTTTGAGGTTCGGCTAATGGAAACAATTTTATTAAGTCAATTTGATGGTGAAACGGTTAGTCTATGCGAGGCTGATGCACAGGAGCGCCTCCGTGAGCTGTTGCGATGGGCTGTCGACGAAGCGGCGAGGCGGTACGAACACAGGTATCTCGCGCCGAGCATTGTTCCGTTTATTCTCGCGCGTATGGTTCATCATGCTGATCCCTCGTTTTCTGAAGCGCTGGTGCGCGCTGAGTTTAGCAAGTCGGCCCTCGAGTACGTTGAGCAACTCGACCGCGCGACACGAGGCAGATTCTCGCTGAGTCACGTGTGGAAGACGTAGTGGTGACTTCTTGATCTGGCAGCAACTTCCGCCGTGAGAGCGCCGATAGTCCGCAGATATCGTTAATATCGTCAGATGATAGGCTCTCTGGGTGCACGCGGTAGGTTACCAAGCAGGACGCGCGTATCCCGCACTGCTGCGCAGTGTGCAAGTTATAATCTGGAACAAACTGGAAGTAAAGTCAGACTTGAACACCCAGAGTCTCCGCAATCAAGAGGACGCGTATTTATTGCGCAGACGCTGCAGCGGACTTTATGCGTAACCGTGTTTTGGAGTGCCGGTAAACCTTATATACCTACGAACGCTATATAACAGAGGACTGATCTTCAGAGATGAGGTCCATCGCGACCAACATACGGTCCTTATGTGGAATTTACTTCCAACCGTGAGGGATCGCTCTCCGGTCGCGAAATATATCAGTGGAGTTGTAAGTTAGCTGGCGTAATCTGTCAGAAACCTTGCAACTGACGTAGGTCTTGATTGATTCGGCTGAAGCCGTAAATATACGGAATCGGTCGAAGCGGACATGCATAAGAATGCGAATCCGCACAATTCCTTGTAGTGTGCATACAACTCTGGTTGATCCTGCCAGAGGCCACTGCTATCGGGGTCCGATTAAGCCATGCGAGTCGAGAGGGGTTATGCCCTCGGCGAACGGCTCAGTAACACGTGGACAACCTACCCTCAGATCTGGGATAACTCCGGGAAACTGGAGATAATACCGGATAATCCGTGAACGCTGGAATGCCTCACGGTTGAAAGCTTTAGCGTCTGAGGATGGGTCTGCGGCCGATTAGGTAGTTGCTGGGGTAACGTCCCAACAAGCCGATAATCGGTACGGGTTGTGAGAGCAAGAGCCCGGAGATGGATTCTGAGACACGAATCCAGGTCCTACGGGGCGCAGCAGGCGCGAAAACTTTACACTGCGCGAAAGCGCGATAAGGGGACCTCGAGTGCGTGCGCAATGCGTACGCTTTTCAGATGCCTAAAAAGCATCTGGAATAAGGGCCGGGCAAGACCGGTGCCAGCCGCCGCGGTAACACCGGCGGCTCAAGTGGTGGCCGCTATTATTGGGCTTAAAGGGTCCGTAGCCTGACTAGTTAGTCCCTTGGGAAATCTTACGGCTTAACCGTAAGGCTGCCAATGGATACTGCTGGTCTTGGGACCGGGAGAGGCAAGAGGTACCTCAGGGGTAGGAGTGAAATCCTGTAATCCTTGAGGGACCGCCAGTGGCGAAGGCGTCTTGCTAGAACGGGTCCGACGGTGAGGGACGAAAGCTAGGGGCACGAACCGGATTAGATACCCGGGTAGTCCTAGCCGTAAACGATGCGAGCTAGGTGTCACGTGGATTGCGAATCCATGTGGTGCCGTAGGGAAACCGTGAAGCTCGCCGCCTGGGAAGTACGGCCGCAAGGCTGAAACTTAAAGGAATTGGCGGGGGAGCACCACAACGGGTGGAGCCTGCGGTTTAATTGGACTCAACGCCGGAAAGCTCACCGGAGACGACAGCGGGATGAGGGCCAGGCTGATGACCTTGCTAGACTAGCTGAGAGGAGGTGCATGGCCGCCGTCAGTTCGTACCGTGAGGCGTCCTGTTAAGTCAGGCAACGAGCGAGACCCGTACCCACAGTTGCCAGCGGCTGCTCCGGCAGGCTGGGTACACTATGGGGACCGCCTCTGCTAAAGAGGAGGAAGGAGCGGGCGACGGTAGGTCAGTATGCCCCGAATTCTCCGGGCTACACGCGGGCTACAATGGATGGGACAATGGGCTCCGACACCGAAAGGTGAAGGCAATCTCTTAAACCCATTCTTAGTTCGGATTGAGGGCTGAAACTCGCCCTCATGAAGCTGGAATCCGTAGTAATCGCGTTTCAAAATAGCGCGGTGAATACGTCCCTGCTCCTTGCACACACCGCCCGTCAAACCACCCGAGTGGGGTTTATGTGAGGGCGTGGTTTTTGCCACGTTCGAACATAGGTTCCGCAAGGGGGGTTAAGTCGTAACAAGGTAGCCGTAGGGGAATCTGCGGCTGGATCACCTCCTAAGCAATACAGGTGGAAGCCGAATCAAGGGACCTTCCTAGGGCTCGTAGCTCAGCTGGAAGAGCGCTGCCTTTGCAAGGCAGAGGCCCTGGGTTCAAATCCCAGCGAGTCCATTGATCGACCCGCGTGGGACGCAAAGAGTATTCCAGTTTTAATGCACACAGTGGCTGGCGCTGCTGTGGAAGGGTCCACTTTTTTTAAAGTGTACCGTGCACAAGTTCCATAATTCCGGACGCTAACTAGTTAATGTGAAGTGGCTGCTATACCATCCAGTGAATGGCTCGGCTCAAGCGCTGATGAAGGACGTGCCAAGCTGCGATATGCCCCGGGTAGGCGCAAGGAGCCTTTGAACCGGGGATCTCCGAATGGGAACTCCTAACCGATTGGTTGATCCCGTCAGGGATCGGGAACGCCCCGGATTGAAACATCTTAGTAGGGGCAGGAAAAGAAATCGTAAGAGATACCGTGAGTAAAGGCGATTGAAAGCGGCAGAGTTCAAACTGAATCCCCGTAAGGGGAGATGTAGTGTTATAAGCCGAGTCCGTAACGCAGAGCCTGAGAAGCTAAAGTTGTCTGGAAAGACACGCCATAGAGGGTGATAGCCCCGTGAGCGCAATCAGTCTGCCGGGATTCGAGTCTTGAGTACCGTGGGTTGGAATTCTCGCGGGAATTTGGGAGTCACCAACTTCCAAGACTAAATACGACTTGAGACCGATAGCGTACTAGTAGGGTGACCGAAAGCTGAAAAGTACCCCATATAGGGAGGTGCAAAGGGCCTGAAATTGGGTGGTGATGGTGCGGCAGGGCACGAAAGGATCTTCGATGCGAAGGAAGACGTCGCGAGGCGTTTGTACGAGCATCGTCGCCAGTGTTCTGTCTTACGTTTTGAAGAACGGGCCAGGGAGTGTATTCGGATGGCGAGGTTAAGGCCTTCACGGCCGGAGCCGCAGGGAAACCGACAAGTCCGTAGCTCGCAAGAGTGTGGGACGGCGTATAAAATGTGCGTGGAGTCATCAGGATACGACCCGAAACCGAGTGATCTAGGCGTGGGCAGGTTGAAGCGTGACGAAAGTTGCGTGGAGGACCGTTAGCGGTGCTGATTTGCAAATCGCTCGCGTGACCTGTGTCTAGGGGTGAAAGTCCAATCGAACTCGGAAACAGCTGGTTCCTTCCGAGACATGTCGTAGCATGACCTCGACGGAGACCGTCGGCGGAGTAGAGCACTGATTGAGGGAGCTGGAGGAGAAATCCTTCACCCCTTTGTCAAACTCCAAAACCGCCGTCGTCGTAGATGTCGGGAGTCCGGGCTGGGGGGTAAGCTTCTAGTCCGAGAGGGAAACAACCCAGACCGTGGTTAAGGCCCTAAAATGTCGGCTAAGTGTAATTAAAAGGGTGTCCCAGGCCCTAGACAGCTGGGAGGTGAGCTTAGAAGCAGCTAACCTTTAAAAAGTGCGTAACAGCTTACCAGTCGAGGTTTGGGGCCCCGAAAATGGACGGGGCTCAAGCCGACTGCCGATACCACGGAGCACGGAAACGTGATCTGGTAGGAAGGCGTCCTGCGTGGACAGAAGTAGGGCTGTAAAGTCCTGTGGACCGCGCAGGAACGAAGATCCTGGCAATAGTAGCAGCATAGTCGGGTGAGAATCCCGACCGCCGAAAGGGCTAGGTTTCCTCGACAATGTTCGTCAGTCGAGGGTTAGTCGGTCCTAAGATACACCGTAATTCGAGTGTGTCAAAAGGGAAACAGGTTAATATTCCTGTACCACGCGACATTAAAACCTAACGCCTCAGGGTAGTTCGAGCAGTGGTGCCAAACTGTCCAAGCGTACTAAGTCCGCGGAGAACCGTAATGGTGAGAAACGGACCAAAGCGTGATGGGGAAACTCGGATAATCCCAGGGGCCCGTGAAAAAGGGAGTCGATGGCCGTACCAAGATCTGACACAGGTGCCCCTAGTTGAGAAGACTAAGGCGTGTCGGCATAACCCACCCAAGGGAAATCGGCAAATTAGCCCCGTAACTTCGGGAGAAGGGGTGCCTGCTCTGAGAAGAGCAGGTCGCAGTGACTAGGGGGCTCTAACTGTCTAATAACAACACAGGTGATTGCTAACCCGAAAGGGCTTGTACAATCACTGAATCCTGCCCAGTGCAGGTACCTGAACATCCGGTTCAACGGGAAGAAGGGCCTGTCAACGGCGGGGGTAACTATGACCCTCTTAAGGTAGCGTAGTACCTTGCCGCTTAATTGGCGGCTTGCATGAATGGACCAATGAGAGCCCTACTGTCCCTGGGTGGAACCCGGTGAACTTTACATTCCAGTGCAGAGTCTGGAGACCCCTGATGGGAAGTGAAGACCCCGTGGAGCTTTACTGCAGCCTGTCGTTGGGATGCGGTTGTACATGCGCAGCGTAGGTAGGAGGCGTCGATCCACCACTTGTGGGTGGTGGGGAGCCGACCCTTAGACACTACCCTTGCACGGCTGCGTCCCTTACCGTGGGAACGGGACCCCGATAGGTGGGCAGTTTGGCTGGGGCGGCACGCCCTTGAAAAGATATCAAGGGTGCCCAAAGGTTGACTCAGGTGGGTCAGAAACCCACCGAAGAGCGTAAGGGCAAAAGTCAGCCTGATGTGATTCAGCACAGTAGTGGATCACAAGACGAAAGTCGGGCCTAACGAACCTTTATGCCCCTATTGGTGAGGGCTAAAGATGACAGAAAAGCTACCCCGGGGATAACAGAGTCGTCACCGGCAAGAGCACATATCGACCTGGTGGCTTGCTACCTCGATGTCGGTTCTTTCCATCCTGGCCGTGCAGAAGCGGCCAAGGGTGAGGTTGTTCGCCTATTAAAGGAGATCGTGAGCTGGGTTTAGACCGTCGTGAGACAGGTCGGTTACTATCTGTCAGGGGTGTTTTGAAGTCTGAGGGGAAGTTGGCTATAGTACGAGAGGAACTAGCCAACGTGGCCTCTGGTCTATCGGTTGTCTGGCAAGGCAGTGCCGAGCAGCTACGCCATAATGGATAAGAGCTGAATGCATCTAAGCTCGAAACCACCCCCGAAAAGAGACATCTTAAGGACATCGGTAAAAGACCGGTTTGATAGAGTCGGGATGTACGCACCAAGGCAACGAGGTGTTCAGTCCGCGGCTACTAACGTCCGAGCCACGTCTTCGCATTAGCTAGGCGTATACCGGACCCTTGTGGGGCGTTGCCTTCGAGCAGCGCTATTATGGAACGTGCATTTTTTCCTTGCGCCAGTGGTTTGGCCCACAAGCGCCAAGGTGGCGGAGCGGTTACGCGGCTGCCTGCAGAGCAGCTACACTCCGGTTCGAATCCGGACCTTGGCTTGACGTAGCGGCCATAGCGGCGGGGAAACTCCCGTTCCCATCCCGAACACGGAAGATAAGCCCGTCAACGTTCCATGTTGTACTGAAGTGCGAGAGCCTTCGGGAACCATGGAGCGCTGCTACGTCTCTTATTCACTTTTTTGATTAAACGCGACTGCGATGAGAAGCTATGAGAATAGATCCTTTAACGCGCGATACGCTAGTATCCTGCTTTGCGGCTGTAGAGCCGCCTGTCAGGGGAGCTCAACTCAAAACATCTGTGAGCTGATTTGATCGCAGCGCATTTCGTATTTCAAGTGCGATGCGCCTTCCACACGACATGGTGTCATATACATAGTCCGCGTACGGAGACCCTGTCGGATACAGATTCGTTCCGGCGACAAGCCTTGCTGATACTTCAAACACTTTGAACTGAAGCGTATCGGTAACCATCGTCTCGAGACAGAATGGGCCGATCATGCCGCCGAACAAATCGATCGATTTTTCGACCACGCGGCGCCCCATATCGAACACCTCCTCGAGAAGCTTCTCTCGCAGCACGACAGGAACGTTTCCGGTAACGACAAACGTAGGTTCGACGGCAGCTCCGCCTGCTCGATAGATCTCGTCAACGTTTGCCTCCAATCGGCGGTCAATGCCGAGCATCTCAAGAGCCCCTTTGCGCAGTCGGTAGCCAGTTTTTGCGATCGGCGAATAGAAGTAGTGAAAGTAAAATCGCGTCCCGAGAACAAACTCCTGTATTGTGTATTGTGCGGACGGCTCTATGCCTTTGACGAAGTCTGCATAATCTTTCGCGATGAAGAAGCCTCGGCCGCCTTTGGCTCCGTGATACTTTACAATGACTGGTGACTGAATGTCTCGTGGATCGCGTATCTCTTTGGGCATATGCACGCCTGCCCCTTCCAGCCATCGTCTGCTTTTCGTCCGATCTGACTCCCATTGAAGCACGCGGCGATTTCCAAAGGTGGGCACGCTTAGGTCTAAAAAATTGTCGGCTCCGAGATACTCGACGAGGGATCCGTGAGGGATTAGAATCACGTTCTGGTCGCGCAATTCGCCGGCGTGCTTGAGCACGTCGAGATGGCTGCCTACTACCAAAAAGTCGTCAGGTTTGGCTCTTGGGTATGCGTCGTAATACTTCGGTATTTGCCCGACTGCGAGGCCGAGCGTTTTAAAGCCCTCCTCGCGGGCGCCGTGAAAAATTTGTAAGCTCGTATGGGAGCACAAAGTCGCGAGCGTTATTTCGTCCAAATCGTAGCTGGCAATGGCTTCCGGTATTGGGTCTATGCATATCCCCCGCGGACTTGATAGGACAGTATTGCGCTCAACAATATAAAAAGAACACGTGTTCACTGCTGAACAACAGTTGCTCGTGCGTCACTGCCAACGAATGCAAATCGATCGTTGTTTTTGTGCGGAGCGAGGTTTTTGCACCTCAGACAGACGTGCCTGTGACGTAACTTCGTTTGTCCAAGTGGCGAAGCATAGCTTCCGCAAAAAAAGTAGCTGCAGCAAAAAGCGAGCGCTTCGCTATTCAGGAACCCTTCTCAAGCTCTTTGAGAATTCCACGGCCCGCGATCACGCCAGTCGCAGCTGCGTTGATTATATCCCTTGAAAGTCCCGTCCCGTCTCCTGCAGCGTAAAGCGCCTTGGTGCTCGTCGCTAATTCTCGTGAAACCTGTAGCTCCATAGCGTAAAACTTCACTTCAGGAGCATATAGCAGCGTTGAGTCAGAAGCAACGCCCGGTATGACTTCATTCAGCTTTTCAAGTCCTTCAATGATGTCCATGACGATTCTATGCGGCATTGCCATTGATATATCGCCGGGCGTGACATCTTCAAGTGTGTTTTTTACGGGGTTTCTTCGTATCCGACTCCAAGTGGAGCGCTGACCGCGACGTAAATCCCCCATTCGTTGTATAATCGGATTGCCGCCTCCTATGGTTGTCGCCAGTTTGGAGACCGATTTGCCGTATCTTGTGGTGTCCTCGAGTGGTTCCGTAAGTTCGGTTCGTACTAAGAAAGCGAAATTCGTATTCTCGGATCGTCGGCTCTTGAGAGAGTGTCCGTTCGTGCCTATGAAACCTTCGTAGCGCTCCTTGACGACAAACCCGTGCTCGTTCGTGCAAAACGTTCTTACGAAATCGTCGTACCGCTTTGTGCGAATGTGAAACTTCGGGTCGCGGTTTATGTTGGTTATCGGGTCCATTATTATCGACGGGACCTCCACGCGAACGCCGATATCTATCGCGCCATGCTTCGCGTCGATGCCGTGACGCTTAACGAGGGTATTCACCCATTCCCCGCCAATTCGTCCCGGACAAAGCAGCGTAAACCGTGAAACAAGCTTCTCGCCGTGTTCCAACAATACCCCGGTGCACGTGTTATCCTCGATGAGCAGGTCGCGCACTGGAGCGTTTAGGCGAAATGCAGTCCCTCGAGACCTTAGATCATTTTCAAAGTTTTCGATGATGCGGGGGGCGTTGTCGGAGCCCATGTGGCGCTGTGGAATCTCGATGAAATGAACGCCTACTGAAGCCGCGCCCCGCTTCAGCTTTTCCACTTGAACCCCCTCGGCGTTAAAAAGTTTCTCAGGGGCGCCGTACTTGAGGAACAGATTGTCGATATAATCCACAAGTTCCCAGGCAGACTTATCATCCCCCGTAATTGCGGCAAGGTCGCCTCCGATATCCGGCCGGAGATTTAGGGTGCCGTCAGAGAAAGTACCGGCACCGCCGACGCCGCACATGATGTCGCACTCCTTACACTCCGCGCATTTCCCGGTTTCCTCCATGGGGCATCGGCGCTCTTTGATGTCGCGCCCCCGATCGATGACCAACACGCGTATGTCCCGATCCGCCAGCTCGTTTGCCGCACACATGCCAGCAGGACCCGCTCCTATGATGATGACGTCCCAGTCTGTGTCTTCTTTCGATCCACTGCGTTTCATGTTACGTCACTATCTTCTCAATTTCGTCGAGAGCTATCGCGCGCTTGACCTCAAGCGCGAGGCGTCGTCCTGAACTCATCCTTGTCCCAAACAGGGAATTTCCGTATGAGGCACCCACGTTCGTATGGACGTTTGTGCCTCCGCCGATGCGCGTTGCGATATCATAAACGTAAAAGTCCATATTTTGATCAACGATGGTCTGTAGGCAGAACGGCCCAATGATCGGAGCGCTGTAATGCTGCTTGGAGAACGCGACAAATCGCTCAGCCATGAGGTAGACTCTCTCGAGCAACGACTCTCTTAGAGACGCGTTGGCGTGGCCGACGATCGTCATAAGTGGGTCACGGAACTGCGCGGGCAGCTCCAACTGCTGCTCAGCGGGAATGCGAACCAATCCGTCCAGGTTGCTTTCGAATCTGAAGTCAATCCCCAGAAGCTCGATCTCATCATCGATGGGAGAGTAAAAGAAGTTGAAGTTGAAGACCGGGCCGATGATGTACTGTTCAATGCGGGCGTCTTTGAGGGCTTCCGTCGTAATAATCTCGCGGTTAAGGAGGCGCTCGACTTTAGCGTCGAACTCCTCTGGGGAAGCGGCCGTGAAGAACCCGCGCTCGAGCGTCATATACTTGTGATGGAGCTTCACCATCACGAGCGTATCTATGTCGTCTTTGCTCGCGTAGTGTTTCGGGATAGGAATACCCGCTTGCTGACTGACCCAGTAGTAATTTTCTTCTTCCGTCTCCCTGTCCTCAATTTTCAACATGTCACGCGTGCCGACGAGTGGTAATCTAAACTCATTCTCGACCCGCCGCACTCCGTTGTAGACCACAAAAGACCGATTGGGGATAAACAGCGTGTTCTTAGCGATGAGCTGTTGTTGTACGTTTTCAGTGAGGATCTCATCAAACTTGTTGAGGACAAGGCTCTCATCAACGAAGCCTTTGCGCAGTCCGTTCACGGTCCGATTCTTAAAATAGTTCGTATAAAGTCCATCGCGGCCTTTTTGGCATACGACGAGGTTGGGAATCTCTTCGTCGCGGGCACCATCGCAGACATCTAATGCGGAATGCGAGCCGAGCACGCCGATTGTGATATTCTTTTTATCATATTCGCTCACCACATCTATGACGTCTTGCTTGGTTATCATGAGAAGTCTCCTCCACCATGTTCATCAAGCGCATATAAAGGTTTTCGGACGATCTGATAATAAGTGGCTGTGCCCGAAATCAGTCAATTATGATTAATAAGCGAGGAATGCACGCATAGGTGCTAAAGTTCTAAAGAACACTGTCTATAAGATGCTAGGTGCCGGCGAACGGAAAAAAGTGTGACAAAAGAGTAACAAAATGGTAACAAAATGATAACAAAACCATACCATTTAAAAAAAATCAAACTACAATTAAGTGGCAGTCTACGGCACTGATTCGGCCGTAAGAACATGGGCTCCGCACAGCTTGTCTAGAGTAAAAAAAACGCTCGGCCTACAGCTCTTGCAGCGGTATGCATAGCAAAAAAAGAGGTCAGATGACGTCCGCTACTATTAAGGAAGTTCGGTTTTTAGCAGAATGAGTTTATCGCCTACAGTCTTGATGCTACCGCCCAATTCGTGCAGCAAGGTATCCAGTCCGGCAACGTCAATATGCTCGCGCTTCAGAAGTCTGACCAAATAGTCGAGGTCAGCGAACTCGGCCGATAGTTCTCCAAGCTTGTCTAGTAAGTCGCCATATGTGACAGCTGCTACGAGCTCTATCCTCCCTTCATTGTTGAATTGAGGTGTAATGGCAGTTCGTATGTCCATTCGTGTGATTTATGGCCCAAGCTGGCGTAAAGTAGGCCGCCCGCGGTGTCTATGCGGGCGTTCCTTGACTACATTTTTACAAACAGCTTGCCCCTCCCCAATTCCGCGTGATCTCCATTCAGAACTTGGAACGTTGTCAGCACTCCGTCGATTTCAAGCTCCTCGGTCCCATTAGGTGTGAAACCAGGCATCATGGCTCCAATTTTTCCGAACACGTAGATGTTTCCACGGTTCATCATCGCGCCGACGCGCCCTGGCGAGTTTCCGTGAATGATGATGGTTGGCGGGGGGTCTTTCCGTCCAATGCCCTTGCCCATGTGAATTCCGGCATTGATGCCGACGTCGCCTTTGACGGTGATCGTGCCGCCCATCATGTACTCTCCGACGCTTTGGCCTGCGTTCCCGTTAATAACGATCTTACCACCTTTCATGCCGCGCCAGTCACCGCGGTAAGAGGCGCCACAGTAGTCAAATACGTTCCCTTCAAAGAGGATATCGCCGCCCTCCATCTGGATGGCGCAAAAGGCATCAGCATCTCCCTTTACCCGTATTCTGCCGCCTTTCATCCAGGCGCCACAGTACATGTCAACGTCCCCTTTGCAAAGCACAGCTCCGGCTGTCATGAACGCGCCGATGTACTTGACGCGAGGAACGTCGCCAGCTATAATGATCCCTTGGTCTTCTACCGAGTCTGCTACTTTCCCTGAGATGGCGAAAAACCGCCCGAGCGGCCACTGGGTATTTCCTTCGAGAACTGGCAACTCCGCAATTTCTTCAAGGGTTTTGCCGCACACTATATCAGGTGCTATTACTGGCGCTTCGAGTACGAGGTAATCGACGTCGTCTTTTGGTGTTAGCGTTAAGCGGTCCATTTGCGATTCGCCTCCCACTTTGGTCTTGCCCGTTTGGTATAGTACTTTTTCATGAGCTCTTGAGGTCCAAGCACGGGGCTACTCCCTTTTTCAATTTGAACGACCAAGTTCTTGTAGCGAGGGCTGCCCGTTGATTCCGTTACTGGGGTTACGACGATGTTCGCCCACGGACCACGGGGGATAAAGATCTCTCCTCTTTGCTGCCTGTCGGTCTTTTTCGCCCTGAGGATGACGCTGTCGCCGTACGAGTTGGTGACTTTTACAAACCACGGTTTGCCTAATTCCTCGAAGTCCTCAGGACTTATATCGCAGTATGCTGCTTCTTGTGTATAGTCGTCAGTGAACTTGCGCCCGCCTTTAATGACGGCACCCTGAAATGCGGTGCTGCCGGTATTTAGAATTATATCCAATCCACTCTCCCCCTGCTTTGTTAACCAGCCCTGGATACGAGCTTATCCAGACGTTGTCCAAACTCTTCGTCAGATAGCGGAGTCGTCTGAGGCTTCGCCTGCGCCTCTTCTTCCTTTGCCTTTTCGCGTGCTTCCAGTTTCTGAATAATGGCGTCACGCAACTGTGTACACGTGTCTTCATTAGACTTCGTAAAGTCAAATGGCGGATCGCAGAAGCTTCGAGCGTAGATCGGCACGTTGTCCATCCGATAGAAAGTGCCCGTACACTCCATAGCGTCTAAAACACCTGGCAGCACGACGTCGCTAATGAATGCTTGTGGTCCCTCCGCAGTTTCTATAGAGACTACGGGAATCTCGCACATCCTCTCGACCGCTATTTTCGGTAGATGAGCCCCCAGATCGGCGCACATGCAGAACAACGCGTCAACTTCGCCCCTCCGAAGTGCATCAACGCACGAGTACTCACCCGGCTGATAGCGTGGCGCCCCGGTCGAGAAGTCGACGGCGTATGGAAATCCATGTGACCAATTAAGGACTTGATTGAACCCTGTGACGTTGCAATGCCCTCTGTTTGCCAGGATCACGAACTTGCCGGTTTTGTTACCGAGCTGCGTCAACCGCATCGCCATTGATGCGTTGTAGTGTTTGCCGCGGGTGCTTGCGATGCCTAAACCGACCCATATCACTCCAAAGCGTGCATCTTTTACCATTTCTGCCGCTTTATGAATATCCTCACGGCTGATACCGGTAACATCTGTAAAGGATTCGTGCGGCTCAAATCCGTTGAGAATCGTCATAATCGCGCTGAGCACCTCGAAATCGGTGCCTGGCTTAAGCTGGAGGTGAAGGTCTGCGTGCTCAGCTGTGGTCGAGCGTCTCGGGTCGACGACGATGACCTTTCTCCCATAGCGCCCCTGTTCTGTGAAGAAACCGCGCACAAATATCGAATGGCGGCTTAAGTGCCTCGGGTGGGAGTCTTCTGGGTTGGCACCCCAGTAGATGTCAAGATCCGCTCTGTTTCGGGTTTCACCGAGTGTACATCCGGCTTGCCCCACGTCTTGCATGGCCATTACTGTCGGCCCGTGGCAGATCGTCGCGTTACCATCAACCAGTCCACCTAGCATCTCAGCGATCTCGATGGCTATTGCCATAGCCTCTGAGGTCGTTTCGCTTCCCACGAAAAAGAACGGTCGTTTCGCGTTTACGAGAAACTCAGCTGCTTTGTCGACAGCCTCGCTCCACGGGGCCTCTTTTCCATTGATTAGAGGCTTGGTAATTCGGTGACTGCTTCGAAGCTCCTTGAACTTCGCATCACCCATAATGCAGGCATTTCGCGTAACGACGGATACGTCGTCAAGTTCGACTTCAATGTCGTCGCACGCTATGCCGCATACAGGGCACGTCACGTCAGTGCATGTTATTTTATTGCTAATTTCGCTTTCTTGTGCTTCAGAGCTCATTTTAGCACCTCAATTCGCATTTCTTGGCTTCGAAGTTCCGCGTGCAGCTCACTCAACGTCAAAGTGCACAACTCATATTTCCGATCAGTTATGAAGCAAGCTTTAAAGCCGTGCGAATTATGCCTCTGCGCTAGCGATATTATCTTGTTATAATATCGCCACGTTTTAAGAGGCTAGCGTAAAATATAAAAGTATCGTTATAATGAATAAGGTATATCGCTGCTTGCGCCTTGCGGGCGGAAAAGTACCATGAGTATTTCATTTCAAGAACTTGAAGCGTTGATGGAACAAAATGGCACGGAAGAGAGAATTCGCCAGTACGTGAGGCAGTCCGTAAGATTCCATAGTTTTGCTCCCCCAGGATTGCTTATTGGAGTATTTATGGTCGATCTAGCCCTTGAGAAACTGGGCGCGAAGCCAAATGATAAGCTTTATGCTGTAGCCGAAACGTCGAAATGTGCCCCCGATGCGGTGCAAGTCATTACCCACGCCACTGTAGGCAATCATCGACTGCGAATAATGGAATCAGGACGATTTTCAATTACGCTGAATAGACTTGCTTCAGGAAAAGAAGCCGAGGGGATACGCGTTTATGTTGATGCAGCCAAAATCAATGCGTATCCAATACTCAATCAATGGTATACGAACGACCCAGCGTTCAAACACTTAACCGATAGGGACATGATCTACGACGAGATTCTACAGGGGGGCCGAAATATCTTATCGTGGGAGTCGGTCAGGGTACTGGTGCCTCGCAAGGCACAATGGGAAGCCGTGACGTGCCCGGTTTGCTGTGAGATAGTACCTGATTACTTGCTTAAGAATGGTACGTGTGTAACCTGTGCGGCAACAAAATATTATAAAAAATCGCCGTAGCCCTCGTTGAAGCGGTTCTCGAAACGATGATAAGGGGCGGTTCTTGCTTGTCTATACCCAATATCCCGCTCTGCGCATCTTAATTAAGGGTTATTAACATGGACGGGACAGCGTGGTCACAACGAGGTGATAGACACGTGAAAATTGGCTGGCGGGTGCGTTTCGGGCTCCTTCTTATTGCCCTCTCTGTACTCCTCTATTTGGTTCACTTCTCTATATCCCACGATCTAGCTCATATCGAGGCCTATGCACTTGGCGACCTTGCCCTTCTTCCCATCGAGGTGCTTCTTGTCGTCCTCGTCGTTGACCGGGTCATAAGCAGGGAAGAGAAGAGGGTCAACTCAGCAAACTCAACATTGTAATCGGCGTCTACTTCAGTGAGGTCGGCACCCCACTCTTCAGCCATTTTTCTCATTTAGGCGGGAACGCTGCTTTTTTTAATCTCTGCGCGATTACCGGTAGCCCTTCAGCTGAACCATCTAACGGCATCGATAACCACAAACGAGATTAGCACAAGTGCAATTGCTATCTAAATTGCAGATTCAATATTGGCTTACATGGCGGAGTATATCGCGAGAGGCATCGCTTGAGCCCTGCCTTGGAAGTTTCCGGCAAACAGCATCGTTGCTCCGAATTCTCCGTTTTGATGACGCTGTCATGCTATTCCCAACTTTCAATTTTTTAAATGCGGCTAAAAGCGAAGCTAGTAGAACATCGGAAGAGGCGAAATGGCGAACTTAGACTCTAAAGGCTATCTGCTTTGTTTCGAGAAATGACGCCAATCCTTCGTGGCCCCCTTCCCGGCCGATTCCACTTTGCTTTACGCCTCCGAATGGCCCCTCAACGACCGCAATGCGCGTATCGTTTATGCCAATCATCCCGTATTCAAGTCTCTCAGCAATCCGAATCGCCTTATTCAGATCGCGAGTATAAAGGTAGGCGGCCAGTCCGTAGGGGGTGTCATTTGCACGCCCGATCACCTCTTCTTCTTCTTCGAAGGCAATTACGGGAGCAACAGGCCCAAAGGTCTCCTCTTGTGCAATGCGCATATCTGCGGTGACATCGGCCAACACTGTTGGCGCAAAAAACGAGCCAGACGCGTGCGCACCCTCACTAAGCCTGTATCCTCCAACAAGGAGACGTGCCCCTTTGTTTATCGCGTCATTGACGTGACTTTCAACCTTGTCGACGGCAGAACGATTGATGAGTGGCCCTACGTCAGTCTCACGTTCGAGGCCGCTGCCGACCTTCAACTGTTCGACCCGAAAAGACAACCGCTCCAAGAAAGCTTTGAGCAGGCTTGAATGCACATAGATCCGATTTGGCGCTATACACATCTGGCCAGCATTTCCGAATTTGGCGGATATCAAACCTTCAATCGCTTTTTCGAAATCAGCATCGCTCAACACAATGAAAGGTGCATGGCCGCCGAGCTCTAATGTGACTCGTTTGATGCCATTTGCCGCACCGCTCATCAATTGTTTGCCTACCTCGATAGAACCCGTAAAAGAGATCTTTCTTACGCGGGTGTCTTCGAGAAACACTTTTCCAATCGTATTTGAATCTCCTGTGACGCAGTTAAGCACTCCGGGAGGAATGCCTGCGTCGGCAAATGCTCGCGCAACCGCCAATCCCGTAAGCGCGGTTTGCTTGGAAGGTTTAACGACTACGGTACACCCTGCTGCCAAAGCTGCAGCAGCTGTCCGTGCTATCATATAAGCAGGAAAGTTCCAGGGAGTGATAATAGCAACAATTCCTACGGGTTGTCTGATCGTTAGTAAGCGCCTATCAGGAAGCGGGTCGGGGATCCACTCGCCGTACGATCGCCGCCCTTCCTCGGCGTACCAATAAATGAACTCAGCAGCAACACTGACTTCTTTACGCGAGGCGCGTAACAGCTTCCCCGCCTCTAAGGTGATAAGCTGCGCGATGGGTTCTTCGCGCGAGAGCAGCAAGTCTCCTGCTCGGCGAAGTATTGCGGCACGCTCCCTCGCGGGTGTCTTTGCCCATCCGTCGAATGCGGCGTCGGCAGCGTTGATAGCCAAAATAACATCATCAGCTGATCCAGTCGGCGCCTCGCCAACCGCAGCGCCATTTGCCGGGTTGTAAATAGCGAATGAGTGATTGGACGCCGCACGAACCCACTCACCATTAATGAGCATATTCTCCAAATTCATCAGCACTTCCTCCGGGCTTACACTTCTAGCAGCCAAGTTCTGCTTTTACTTGCTTTAACAGGGCTTCTGCCATTATTTATTCCCTCTGGACAGCAGCGACTCAACCAGCTTTCGTTTGCACTAGTAAGAAGCTGCACTCATGCGTTCAATGAAATCGGAAGAAGCCGTCAGCGAATCCACCGACACAAATATCTTTTCAAATTTGGCGGGAGTCAATTGGCGGGAGTCAATACGCGGACGCAAATAGAACAAGGAGCGAACGCAGACGTCTTCGCGTCAGCAAACCTCAAGCAAATGAATTCGTTGGGGGGTCAGGGCTTTTTAAATAACTCAAGCGTGGCTATTTCTTTAAAAGAACAAACTTGCCATCAATGTCCCTGCTGCACATCCTACAAACACGCCACCCTTTCAGACCTCTCGCGACCAGGCTTGAAACTTGTTATCGGGACAAAAGACGTGCCGTGGGGGAATGCATTTCACTGAGCAGACGTCGAATGATTCAAAGAGCTGCTCTCGAGATCTCCAGATTCTATTCAGAATAAGCGCACTAACTACCAGCTGGTGGCTCGATTTGGTCGAGAATGGTTTTTTCGTCTTTGGCAGCACTTTTCTCCCTTAAGGCGAGCACTTTGACGGTGATGATAACCGCAAATGATATTAGCACGAGAATGATTGCGATGTAAACCGCGGCATCCAAGTCACTGCCGAATGCACTATATATAGCGAGAGGCATCGTTTGGGTTACGCCCTGAAAATTGCCTGCAAATAGGATAGTTGCGCCAAATTCTCCGAGAGCACGCGCCCACGTCATGAGTGCCCCAGAAACGAGGCCGTTCAGTGCGATCGGCGCTGTCACACGGAAAAAGGTTCCTGCGCTTGATGCTCCTAGTGTGTGGGCCGCCCTTTCGTATTCGGGGTCGACGTCTTCGAAACTCGTTGTTGCTTGCCGGATATAGAAAGGAGACGACACAAATATTTGCGCTAGTATGACGGCGGTTGTGGTAAAGGCGATGTTGATTCCCAGGATGTTGAAGTACTGACCAAGCAATCCTCGTCGGCCAAATGCCAATAAGAGCGCGATACCTGCCACCGCAGGAGGGAGGACAATTGGAAGATCGATTAGAGTTTCTATTATTCTCTTGCCGCGGTAGCTGTGGCGCGCGTTATGGTAAGCTACCGGGGTGCCAAATGCGATGACAATCAGCAGGGTCGTCAGCGTGGTCACCAAGCTTAGCTTAAGTGCCTCCACTACCATTTCACTCGAAAAGGAGCTAAGAAAGCCAGAGGGAGTCCCGTACCAAAAGAGCGCTACGATAGGCAGGCCGACAAACGCTACGACTACCCCAAATATTAAAAAAATGATCAGGAACCGAATGGTTCTATTAAACGTCCAAGGCAAGTGGGCCTTAGCTGTGCGGGAAGATGAAAAAGTTTTGCGAGGCACTTTTAAAGACTGCATACGTCGCTCTTGCGCGAGGATTTCAAGAATGATCAGCCGCACTTTCGACTTTCTAAGAGTTGTGCGCTCGCTTCATGATGGAAGCGCGCCGGTACGAAGTCGAAAGAACTGCGACTTCGAGCTTCAAACTCACAGCTAATTACAGACGAACAGTTTTTGCTATAAAAACCTATGGCCAGTTGTTTGCACAGGCGATCTGATAAGACATTTCCTTTTTTGAACTTGATTCAGAAAGCAGCTTTGACAGAGAGGTGGATGTGAGCGCCCTCGGGACGGCCTATTAATTCAACCGATCACGTGGCTTAAAAATAAGCACCGCACCGCCCGCGACGGCGGGTGCTATCAGGACGTGTCGGCCCTAGCTTATTTCGAACGCTTTATTTAGGGCTTTACCACTCAAGTCGCAGAAGCGGTAGTTGAGCTCTGCGATGTCACAGCTGAGGTGGCAGCGGTGGTCGCGTTCTGTGCCGTCGGCGGGAGGATGAAACCGTACTTCAGCAAAATTGCCTGACCCGCAGGAGAGGTAACAAAGTTGATGAAACTCTGCGCCAGTTGGGCGTTCTGTGAACCGCTCAGTATTCCGATGGGGTATTGAGCAAGGACGTTTACACTGTCAGGGATCGTGATAACCTGCACCTTACTCTGGTATGCAGCTGGTACGTCGGATTTGTAGACCATGCCCGCGTCGGCCTGACCGAGCGCGACCTTGGCTACAACATCGTTGACATTCGTTTCCTGTGACACAACGTTTGCCAGGACGCTGTTCGTGAAGCCGGAACCGTATGTCGAGTTATTAGATGCTTTTGCGAGCATTTGCAGCGTGTAATTCCCGCAGGGGACGGAACTGTTGCAGATATCGAGTTTTACTCCTGGCTTAGCGAGGTCGATCAGGCTGGTGATGTTTGCAGGGTTCCCTGTTGGGACGATGATGGCAAGTTTGTTCTCTGCGAAAATGGCAACGCTTGAGTTGTTCATCAACCCTGCGTCCTGGACAGACTTCATGTTCTTTTGATCGGCAGACGCGAAAACATCCGCAGTGGCCCCTTGTTTGATTTGGGTTGCCAAAACTTGACTACCAGCATAATTAAGAGCGACAGTGACCCCCGAGTTATTAGCTTCAAAGGCCTGAGCCGTCTCATTAAATGCGTCAGTTAGCGATGCTGCAGCAAAGACAGTGAGCTTCGTGCTTTGGGTGTTTTGTGTAGTCGTGCAGCCAGATGTGGTAACGACGAGCACGCTCAACAATGCGCAAAGCAAGATAGGCATAAACTTCTTCTTATCCATATGTATCATCTTACGTATTCTTTCGAATTAGCTTTGAGTTGCGGGAAAGAGCTCTCACCCATCGTTCCAGCGGCGTTCAGAGCCGCAAGGATTATGTCTGCATCTTTCACTTGGCTGAAAACATAATGCTTAAGATACTTAAGCGTTATTACTCGTTAATAACAACGATTCAAACTTCTCTCTTCCCTACGAGGACATCTGTTTTATCAGATGGTATTTCATTATATGCCCGCCACTTCTCAAAAACTGTTGGGAGATAAGGTATGGGTGCTGTGATCACACCCAAAACCTCAGGAGCAATATATCTTCCGTAATATAAAAGCGTTATGACTGATAAATAATAACGCTTAAGTATAGTTACTCCTATCCTATTCACGTAGCAACGTCAACAGAGCAGTTGCTCAGATCACCAGCTTAGCGACGTTGAACCAATCGTGGCTCAACGCTGTGAAGCTCTTGTGGCCACACGAGGAACTAATTCCCTCCAAAAAAATGCTGACCGTGAATGAAGAAGGGCTTTGAACACGAAAACGCTTGTAATGGTTTTTCTTGCGAGCTTAAACGTGCTCATCATCATCTCGCGTGGCCGCACCATCTTGTAAACGCACGCACTTACGGTTTAAGCTGGCGCTAGTGATCGTTGTTCTATCTGGTTTGACGATGATTGTGACATTCACGGCTAGCGGATGTAGCGAGCGGCATGTTCCGGGCTGCTGGCTTCGAACGCTTGCTTCCGTTTGTCGCTTATGGCACCACCTCGCTCTCCTTTGACGAAGCGAAGTGCAGTTACAGCGTAATCGCGAAATGCTGCTGTCGTTATAACTTCGGCATCGGGAGCTCCAAAAGGTGGTTTTCCGACAGAGCTAGGTGGAGGATCTGGCGATTCAAGGAACGCACCGAGTGATTCTATGAGGGTTTCACTTGTTGCTTTCGTTTCGAGTCGGATCTTGCATGCCGCCAACGAGCGACCTTTTTTGTTGTTTGTGTGACTAGAGTGCGCGTGCTCCTGCCTTAGCGTGACATAGTCTTGCGACTCTGCTGTCTTTTGCTGATCACGTTTACCCCCGTTGCCTTGAAAGCAACGCTGACTTCACTGCCCATATCGAGTCCGAGCGTTTCCGTGGAGATGTTTGTGACATATGCGGCAAGTATAAAACCACAGTCAATAATCACCTTATTGATAGGTCCGAGGTAGAGTATCTGCTTGACCGTTCCATTGAAAGTGTTCCGTGCGCTGCTGACCGCCTGTTCGAGCATTACGGTGATGTTTTCTGGTCTGATTCCTAGGAGGACCCTTTCGCCTCGTTCATTGTTTGCGACGGCTTCAATAGTGGCATTGCCAATGTCAGCGGTAATAATTCCATCATTCTGAGCAACAACGGCACCTTCAAAGAGATTCTCCATCCCGACAAACGAGGCAACCCGTGCATCTTCCGGTTTGTCAAAGATTTGATGAACCGAGCCGGTTTGTATGAGCCGGCCGCCACACATGACGCCGAGGCGATCTGCCAGCAACCGGGCTTCAGTCTGGTCATGGGTCACAAACAAGGCCGTGATCTCAAACTGGTCAATCACGTCTCGCAGTTCTTCGCGTACCGAATCTCGTGACCGAGCGTCGAGAGCGCTTAATGGTTCATCGAGAAGGAGAACGTTCGGCTCAAGAATCAAGGATCGAGCGAGAGCCACTCGTTGCTGTTCTCCGCCGCTCAGCGTGGTAGGGGTCCGGTCTTTGAGCTTAGCAATCCCAACCAGTTCCATAATTTCCTCAATTCTTCGATCGTGATCGGGCAGCTTCGTATACCTCAGACCGAATTTAATGTTCTTGTGCACGCTCATGTTCGGGAACAGGGCATAGTTTTGGAACATGTAACCGATATGCCGCCTCTCCGTCGGCAAAAAAGTTATGTCTGCGCCGTCGAAGAGCACCCGCCCTTGTCGCGGATATACGAATCCCGCAATGAGATCGAGCAAGACCGTTTTTCCTGCACCACTAGGGCCTAAGATGACAAAGAACTCGCCGCTAGCCACGTTGAGGCTAATGTCACGCAGCTTGAAATCGCCTAAGGTTGCGTGTGCACCTTCTACTGAAACTGTAGTCATCTTTCTTTTTTCCTTCTGAGGGTAACAAGCCTCAGCACTATAAATACCGTTAGCGTTACCAGAATCAGGAGTGCTGCAATGGCTGAACTAGCTCTCAGTCCAAATTGAAGGTATACATCTGAAATCAATATCGGCGCCGTTCTAGGAAAATATGTAATGATATACACCTCGCCAAACTCACTTAGCGATCGTGCCTATATCAAGAGAATACCGACCACGATACTGCGAAAAGCGAGGGGTAGGCTAATGCGGCTAAAGACTTCGAAACGGGAAGCGCCAAGGGTTCTTCCTGCAAGTTAGTTAAAAAAAGGGTAAGAGCAAAAATACTCTTACCCCCGAATCTGCTGTCTGGCGTTGGAGGTGAATCTAACGCCCTAAGATAAGTCAATTATTTTCTCTCGCACCTCCGTCTTGGCTAGATGTACTCTATTTTCAGTGCGGTCTCGACTGTCTTAAGTGGCCGCCTTAGTCGTCGTCGCGCTCACAACGGCGGGCGTTGCGGCCATCCCAGTCATCGTCGCATTTGCTGTGGCGGTCGATGTGGCAGTCATCAGCGTGGGCGGCACGAGATCAGTCGCAAGGCCTGTGCAGGTGCAGTTAAACTTGCTGCAATTTCCGTTCATCGGGTAAAACAGAGGCTGTCCGTACTGTTGTACACCGTATGCGCCGATCAATTGCTGGGTCGAATTGGAGATCATGAAGTTCACGAAGTTGTTGGCCAATTGGATCTCGTCCGTAGTGAACTTCGTGTTGTATACGGTGATAGCGCTGTACACATTCAGCATGGCGCTGTCATTCGTGACCCCCAGCGGAACGAGTGTAAGGTTACCCTTATAGGCGAGGTAAGTCCCCAGATCAGTAAGGGTATACGCTTGTTTCTGATTGGCAACCTGCAGCGTCGCGCCCATTCCTTGTCCAGTCTCGCTATACCAGGCCCCGGATCCCTCGATTTGTGTAGTGTAGTTATATCCAGCCGACGCCCAGATACCCTGCTCCTTTACGTGGGTGCCCGATTGGTCACCGCGGGAAACAAACGCCACCCCCGTGGTGTTATTCGTGCCGAGTTGGTAGATCTTCTGGAACGCCGCCACCGCGCCCGTCCCATTGATCGCGGCCGGATCGCTCGGCGGACCGACGATAACGAAGTAGTTGTAGGCAAAGCAACGGCGGTTCATCCCCGTACCGTTAGCAACGAAAGCCTTCTCTGCGGCCGGCGAATGGACGGCCAAAACACCGCAATCGCCGCGGCTTGCGACCTGTAACGCCGCACCGCTTCCCTGTGAGGTGATCAGCAGTGTACAGTTGTATTGCTGTTCGAAATAAGGCTTGAGGTAGTCCAGAAGCCCGGTGTCATATAGACTGGTGGTGGTTGCCAGCGTTAGTTGCGGCTTGGCACTTGTGGTAGAGGTGGTGCAGCCTGAAGCTGCCACCGCCATAGTGGTGACTAAAATGCACACTATTAGCATCTTACCTAATGGTTTCATTTTTCCCTCCATAGCTCGCAATCGATATGTTGCGCAGGAAATATCATTCTCATGCTTAATGAGTTTTGCTCTTTCGAAAGCACTTGCCAAAAAGCCTAATTTTTTGTTTTATAACTGCCTGTTAACTGATTTCAAGAAAGGACAATGGAGACGTTTCTAACCAGAATTTGTTTCCCATTTTGCTCGCTAATTGCGTCAATTCGTGCTTTCTAATATATCCGCTTAGTCGCATTAGTGATCCTTAAGTAATATCGACATCTGAGGAACTGAGGCTCACTTTGATTATAATAAGCGAAGTTGTCTGCAGTTCTCAGCAGATGCACAGACGGTCGCGTGAGTCGTTATATCGTTCGTCCATCTGCAAAACGAAAATGACAGCTCACTCCGACGTTCGTATAAAACTCAAAAAGAGTAGCACAAGAAATCGTTACGTATGTTAATATGCGTTAGTAAGACGCGCTCTTACAAAACCCTTCGGAAAAGTACATGCGCCAGAAAGGAGTAGATCTCGCTGCTTAGCTCAATGCGGCGAAATAGACTACGCGTGGAACTATGAATCTGTGGCTTGCAGAACAATTTCAAGTACGTCGACCTGTCAGATCAGATCGACTTTTCCAACAAACCTACGCAGACTTGTACAAGACTGTAAACGTCGCCTCCGCTGGCAAGCAGGTGACCGGATTGTTCATTGAGTTGGCATCACTATACCAAACAACGCCAAAAACCCAGAGATTGCGATCACGTTTGTCGAGTTTATATTAGGATCTCAAAGCGTTTTGAAATAATTCTCATCTGAAAGATGGGTGAAAAAAAGAGGGAATTAAACGAATCAATCCGTGTCTGTCCGTTCCACCACGTGGATGGCACTGGCCTTGAAGGTGAGCTCGGTCTCCTTTCCCAGCGCAAGACCGAGCTCCTCGAATGACCGTTGGGTGATGACCGCGGTCAGTTTCACTCCGGCATCGACCTTCAGGCGCACCATCGGCCCCATAGGAACGACCTCGATGATCCGCCCGGTGAACTTGTTACGGGCACTGCTCCGGATGCTGTCTTTTTCGTAGAAGGTAATATCCTCCGGTCGCATGTAGATGGTGACCGGCGTGCCGGGGGAGACGCCTGAGCCGGCGGCGATCCGGACGCCGTTTACATCAATGGCCGCAAGCCCGGCTTCATTTTCGGTGACGACACCGTCTAAGATATCCGCGACTCCGACCATGTGGGCAACCGCCCGGTTCATCGGCTGATAAAAGATCTGTTTTGAGGTACCGATCTGGCCTATTCGCCCGTCGATGACTACGGCGATGCGGTCGGCCAGCCTCTGTCCCTGTACCATATCATGGGTGGACAGGATAATCGTGATACCGAACCGTTTCTTGAGGTCCCCGATCATGCCCTCGATCTTCTCAGTCGCTACCGGATCGAGGTTGGCGGTCGGTTCATCGAGAAGGAGGACATCAGGCTTGGTGGTGATGGCCCGGGCGATGGCCACCCGCTGCATCTCACCTCCAGAAAGGGTGATGGCCTTCCTCTCTTCATACCCCTCCAGCCCGACCAGCTCCAGTGATTCCGAGACACGCCTGGAAATCTCATCAGCATTCACGTTCCTGAATTGGAGCCCGATGGCGATATTGGCGTACACCGACCCACGGAGCGGAGAAGGTTTCTGGAAGACCATGCTCATCTTCCGCCGCACTTGGATCTTTGCTCGGTCACGGAGCTTGGTAACATTGGTCCCGTCAATCAGGATCTTGCCCGATGTCGGTCGCTCCAGCATGTCGATGAGGCGCAGGAGCGTAGTCTTACCGGAGCCGCTCGGTCCGATAAAGGTGAAGATCTCACCTTTAATGATAGAGAACGACACATCTTTCAGGACATCTTTCTTCCCGAAGTTCATAACCACGTGGTCGAACTCGATCACTATATCAACGCTCCTGCACAAGGAAGAGGAGTGCAGTAACGATCAAAGCTATAAGCAGGAGGATAATACCCAGCGCGATGGCGAGCGGGAGGTCGCCAATCGAGGTTTCAAGCGCAATTGCAGTAGTCAGTACCCGTGTATAACCTTTGATATTCCCACCGATTATCATTGCCGCTCCGACTTCTGAGATCGCCCTGCCGAACCCCAGGATGACGCCACCGAGAATGGCGAAACGGGCTTCTTTGACAATAGTGATAACCGTCTGAAGCTGGGTTGCCCCGAGGGAAATCACAGTATCCTGTTTGGTCTGGCTCACTCCGGATAGGGCGATCAGGGTCATCCCGATCATGAGCGGGACGATAAGAACTGTTTGCCCGATTATCATGCCGGTAGGAGTGAAGAGAAGTTGTAAAAATCCGAACGGGCCCGAGCGGGAGAGCAGGAGCCAGACGAGGAGTCCGACGAGCACCGTGGGGAGGGCATAAAGGGCCTGGATGATGGTGATCAGACCCCTCTTTCCACCGAACTGCTTGAAATGGATGAATCCTCCGATAGGAATGGCGATCAGGGATGCCACCAAGGTTGCCGAGAGCGAGATGTAAAGGGACCGGGCAGTTATATCGAGAACCTCTGGGTTCAGGGAGACGATCAGCTGAATCGCCTGGCGTATACCTTCAACAATTTCATTCATCGATGAACTCCTCCCCCCCGCAGACAGCAGGCTTTTACGAAACGATGATCGATACTATTCAACAGTAGTGACAGATTTCTTGAGATAATAAATGATGTCCGCTAAACTTGTTGGTATGCCAGTTGATTATCAGTCCTGCGCCACCCTGCCGATCATCTCGGTATACAGGACGGTACCGAGGATTGCCCGCCCTCGGTCGGGTACCGGTCCTTCATCAGGGCGCCACGAAGGGAGCCCGACAAACATCACCCCGATCACTGATCTGATCTTAGGACGGACTGAAGATCGCGCTCGGGGATGTAAATGCCACCGCAGTCGTGAAGGCGCCACCGCGACACTTCTCGAACGGCTCACTGCCCCTCCATAGCTCGCAAGAGCGATATGTTACGCACGGAATATCGTTTTCGTACTTAATTAGTTTTGCTTACGGGTTTCACCACTTAATTGCGTGTTATTCTACTAAGTAAGTAGATTTCCTAACGGACAATGAGGGCAAGCCCGTAGCGAGAGATCCTGCCTTTTATGCTCGATAATTGCGTTTGTTTGCTAAATCTATTAAAATTGTTGGAAGCAGTTAAGACTAGCACGTTATATCGCTATGCCAGCACAACGTAAAACCTTGAGACATCTTACGAGTTTGTTAAAAGCCATCAGGAGTCTTCAGGAGGTCTGTTGATCTTTGTCGGGCGAAAATCCGTAAGGCCGAGTCGACGCAACTCACCCTAACCAACTGATCTACATTTAAAAAAAGCGTATGACACCTAAAAGCGGCCGGCCTGCTTCCAGTGTTTAAAAAGCCTCATTACGTAGATAGAGCTTTAGACTTTAAGAAATCGTTTCGAGTTTTGTCTGTCTTTCATCCTCGGCTTTTTTAAGCGTATCAACATCTATGAAATACTCTAACGCTTCTGGGCATTGACTCGCAAGTCCCTCGAAGAATCGGCGTACGACGGCGCTGGTAGCCAATTCAAGAGTCTCGCTGTAAGCAGCTACAAGTACAGGCGGCAACTTCTTCGTACGCTCCATAATCTGCTTGATAGCAGCGACTGCGCGGTCCACTTCTCCCATCGTACTGAAGCTGTCTGCCATGCGCTCCCTATTTCATAGATAGGTAATCGTATTTAAAAACAATGCAAATTGCGGCCCGGATTGCTCTTCTCTCGATTGATTCGGTCCTAAGGAGATCCATCCTGGTTACGATTGCGCCGTTTGATTTTTTCGAGCGCTTCTTCTGCAGTCGTGCGAACGTCGTTGTCTTTATCATTTAGAGCGTGCTGTAAAGCTCCACCCGCCCGAGCGTCCCCGATTCTTCCGAGAGCGTCTGCAGCACGCTCGCGCACAAATTCATCCGGGTCGTTCAGCGCCATAACAAGCGGATCAGTTGCGTCCTGGTCTCGCAGTTTTCCCAATGCGTCAGCGGCGTTCCATCTGACATCAACGTCTCGATCCTGAAGCGACTTAATGAGCGAACCGGTCGCAGTCTTACTTCTGATATTCCCGAGAGCTTCGGCGGCGTTTCTGCGGACGTACCTATTGACGTCTTGCAAAGTCCCGATAAGTGGGGCGATGGCCCTTTGATCTCCGATCTGTCCTAAGGCGAGCGCAGCGTTCCATCGGACAAACCAATCGACATCACTCAGAGCTGCGCACAAGGGGGCTACTGCTTCATCATCCCACACTTGACTAAGGCCTGCAGATGCGGCTCGGCGAACGTGCCTATTTTCGTCAACAAGCGCCCCTATAAGAAACGGAACTGCGCTTTTTTCGCCGCTATTCCCAAGTGTTGCGGCTGCTTTTGTCCGCACAGTCGGATTGTTGCTTTTCAGTTGCCGAACCAGCGACTCAAAAATAAACGTCCCTCCCTTTTTGGCTCACTGCGTCGACAGCCCTGCTGGACGCTGATGCATAAGCGCATAACATTATGGACGGTATGGAACAACATCACTTTAATCGATCGGCTGTCTATTTCTTGCACCAATTTTCACGGAAAAGGGGATTTCTTAGGAAACGGCTAAGATCTGGCAGGTCGTAAGAGCTAGAGGTGATGTTAAGTGCAAATAAGCGTGCGCAACAAACTCGCTGGAACGGTTAAAGAGGTAAAGCTCGGCGCCGTTATGGCTGAAGTCATCGTACAGGTCGGCGACAATCAAGTCATATCAGCCATCACAAAAGACGCTGCCGAGGACCTTGCTTTGAAAGCCGGCGACAAAGTGACGGTGTTGGTGAAATCAACGTCCGTGATGATTCAAAAGTAAGAAACGACGGTGGCAAGAAGAGCCGCCGTCTTTTTTTTGCAAACTACACTAGTCACATGAGCTTAGCTCAGATTCCAAGACGCTAAGTGCCCAGGCTTCAGGGCTAAGACAGCGAGGAACGAGCGCGCAGCGGCCACTTTCGGGATGCAAAAGTATTTGTTTGATTTTTGCCTTCCGTTAGATGTGAAACTGATCATAATTGTCGGAGATGGGATGGCAGATGAGCCGCTCAACGCGCTTCAAGGCAAGACGCCGCTCGAGTATGCGCAAACGCCACACCTGGATGTCGTGGCACGTTCCGGTTCGACAGGTCAGTTTTACGCGATAAAGCCAGGCGTCAAAGTTGACAGTGACGCTGCTCACTTAGCGATGCTCGGTCAGGATGTGGACCTCAGCTCTTCAAACCGTGGGGCGTATGAGGCGCTTGGAGCAGGCCTCGCTCTTGGGCCAACGGACGTCGGTTTCCGGGTCAACTTTGCTACTATCGATGACCAATTTGTGCTGATCGATGGCAGGGCGGGCAGGATTAAAAGCGAAGCGAAGGAACTCGAGGAGGCGGTCAACGAAACGGTCGAACTGGATACGATCTCTTTTGAGTTTAAGCAGACCCTCGGCTTCAAGGGCGCTTTCGTATTGCAGGACAACGATTTTACCGTTGACGTGAGCCTGCCAACGCAATACGGCGTCGGAAGACGCATCTGGGCGCGACCGCTGGTTGAGAGTACCAGAGCACGCTACACGGCAGAAACGATCAACGAGTTTATGTCAAAAACCCATGAGGTCTTGAAATCCCATCCGCTCAACGTGCAGCGCCTTGCTGAGCATAAGCCGTCTGCCAATGTCGTCATGCCGTGGGCTGCCGGGCAGATAAGTCGTCTGAACCCGACTATGACAAAGTACGGTAAAAGTCTGTGCGTCGCAGCTGCGCCCGTCATAAAGGGCGTGTGCAAGTACTCTGGCATGGAAATCGTCGACGTGCCGGGCGCGACCGGCGAATATGACACGGACACCTTAGCAAAAGGCAAGATGGCGCTCGAACACTTGGACGACTACGATATCGTGCTGATCCACGTCGAAGGAACGGACGAAGCCAGTCATGACGGCAACGTTGAGGGAAAACTGATTATTATTGAGAAAATTGACGCGATGGTTGGCTATTTGCTCGAACGCACCGACAGCGCACAAACCCGGTTCGCGCTCCTCGCCGATCACGGAACTTCTTGCGTCACGCACGATCACATGACGACTGACGTTCCGATAGCAGTCTGCGGCTCCGGGGTTCACGCAGACGGCGTACGGCACTATAACGAGAAATCAGCTTCAAAGGGACGGTTGAATACGCTCTTTGGGAGACAGCTCATGCCGTTCCTTGCCCGATCACGAGTGTAACTGCTTTTTCAATCATGCGAGTCACTGTGCGAGAAGACCTGAAACATGTGACGCCCTGCGAACACGGCGGCAGAATCATTGAAGCCTCAGAGGCAATGCCGGGCGTGCTCGACTATAGCGCAAACTTCAACCCGTACCTGCACCCTCGAGTCAAATCCGCGATCAAGGAAGGCGTGAAGGCAGCCTATCACTATCCCGATCACACCTATAAGAGATTCAGAGAGGCTGTTGGCGAATACCTCGAAGTGCCTTCCAATGTAATTGTGCCCGGAAACGGGTCAGTCGAACTGATCCGGCTTTGTGCCTGGGCGTTTCTTGAAAAAGGCGACAAAGTGATAATTCCGGCTCCGACGTTCGGCGAGTATGAGCTCGCGTGCCATTTAAGTGGCGCTGAGCCGTTGATCGTGCCATTGTGGAATGAGCAGGCGTTCAAGCGGGACCTTTTCAGCGCCCTGGCCGAAGAGGACATCAGAATGGTCTTCTTGTGCAATCCTAACAATCCGACTGGTAAAGGGCTCTCGAGGGAAACAGTAACTGACATCGCTTCGAAGTGTCGCGAGACGCAAACGTTCTTGCTCGTTGATGAAGTCTTCATAGAGCTTTCTGATCCGCGGCATAGCGTCGCAAGCGATAATCTCGAAGATGTGTTTGTCCTCAGGTCCCTAACTAAGTCGTTTTCAATTCCCGGCATTCGCGCAAGCTACGGCGTAACTAATCCCGGACTTGCCTCCGCCTTAAACAGCATACGACTTCCTTGGAACCTTAATTCTATTGCAGAAGCGGTAACCGTCGTGTTGCTCAAGGACTGCGAGTCTTATCTTGATGCGTCGCGAACGAGAATCGCCACGCAGCGACGGTGGCTAATGCGTGAGCTCGCAAAGATATCCGGGCTTGAGCCGCTCGAAAGCGACGCAAACTTCATTATGGTCAATGTGGCCGGGACTTCTCTCTCTTCGAGTGAATTTGCCTTTGGAATGAGTCGGCACGGGTTTCTGGTCCGAGATTGCCAGTCGTTTAGATTGACCGGGCACGACTACATACGGATTGCGGTGCGGAAGAAGGCAGAAAACGAGCGCTTGCTTGATGCTATCAAACGGGTCGTTGGCCAAAAAGCCTGACTCGGTTGCTCGAACCGGCCTCGCGACCGTGACGGGCTCGCATCATTGGTGAAAGTTTATTATTCAAGGAGTCGCGTAATAGAGGAGGGGAGTACACGATGACGGAAGTATTACTGCTGACTCACAAAGGTTGCCCAGTGTGCCCGATAGCGAAAAGCTTTTGGGAGAAACTGCAGCAGAGCTGTGATTTTGATTACAGACATATTGAGGTATATACGCCTGAGGGCCTCCAGCTGATTCGTCAGTACAACATCCGAAGCGTTCCAACGACACTTATCGACAAAAAAGTGGAGTTTGTCGGCGTGCCGGACTACGATAAAGCGCTTGCGAAACTAAACTGCGTTAATTCGAAACAATAGGTGCCTGCGGCACTTCATAAGCGATGTTATAGATAAGTGCCTCGAGCTGAATTCTCTCATTTAGCCCTTGGAGCCGCGCGTAGTCTGCGTTACCGAGCGTCACAAGAAGCTTAGCGAGCGCCTCTTCAGGCAGCGGCATCCCGCGGACGTGCGCTCGCATTTGGGCAAGGATTTCACTGGCGCTGAGGCCTGTTTCTAGCAACAGACGATCGAGCACATGCCTGGCCTCGGGGGCATCGTTTCGTAAAGCAAGTCGCAGCAGCTCCGCAACCCCCTCAGGGTTCATGCGCTCTGCAAGCGTTTCCAACTTGAGCGGGGGGGCACCAGAAGAATTGCTTTCTGCTACTATCTGGAGTAGCGTTAGCGCTGTTCGAAGATTGCCATCACTGAGACGTGCAACCGACAGACATCGTTCGTCCGACAACGTGAAGCCTTCGCCGGTTGCGATTCGTCGCAGGTAGGTGAGCACGGTCTCGGCGGGGAGTTGTGCAAAGTGTAACGGTAAACAGCGCGATCTGATGGGAACAATAACTTGCGACGGGCGCTCTGTAGCCAAGATAAACTTGCAGGTCCGATTATAACGTTCAATTGTCCTCCGCAACGCTTGCTGAGCGTCTAGCGTCAAGGCGTCGGCCTCGTTAATAAACAGAATTCGGTACGGAGCACCTAGCGGAGCGATTCCCGCAAGCCGATTCATAATCAGCTTGAAATTGTCAAGCACGCCCTTTCGTGCATCGTAAAAACGCGCCAAGCTGCGTGATGCCTCGAGGTACTTTCGGCCTTGTTCAAAGATGTCCGACGCATTGAGTTCAGTGAAGTTGCCTTCCCAAACATCGCCGAATAGTTCTCTCGCTACGACTTCAGCGGCTGAGCTCTTGCCCGTCCCTGCCGGGCCGCTGAAAAGCAGGTTCGGCAAGTTCTTGCTGTCGACAATTCGCTGTAGTTGCACCTTAGCAATCGACTGACCCAGCATCTCGTCGAATGATTGCGGCCGGTACTTCTTCACCCACAGGATATCTAGGTCTCCGCGAGCGGTATGCGTGTGTATCTCCTCTTTCCGATCCATAGCTTTCGATAGGTGCCGATGTGCCGTCTGTTCGTATACCCTTCAAGGCAGCATTTGAACGAGAGTTCTCAGAACGTCAGGCCACGTGCAATCGGTTGCAGCAGTGTCAGTGCGTTAGACTTTTGGCCGAAACGCTCTTTGGGCCGCCGCAACGCAGCTTTCGAGCATGAGAATTATCTACTGCATCTACTATGAAGATGTCGAACAGTTGGAGCGCCGCTGTTAGATCTGCTCGCGCTCACTTTGAGTTGCTTCCGGCTCTCGCCGTTCTTCCTCGGCGTCTATGGGGATGCTGCTGACCCTCCGACTTTCTGCGCCAACAAGTGAACTGTTTTTTCGTTCAACCTCGGTTTCCGCCTCGTTTATCGGAATTTGCCGTGGTCGCTCCCTGCGGGGTTCTGAAGTTGATTGGACTGTAGGCCCGAGAGGTCGTGTGTCGGTAGGTGGTTCACTCGTACCCTCATGAAGTAGTCTCAAGAAGAGATAGGCCAAAACCACCAGGAGAATAAGGATTGTGGCTGCGATCACTAATCCGGTCGGAACCACCAATCCATTGAAAGGCTGCGCGCCGGCACTTGAAGTGTTTTCGACCCTTGCTGGAACGATGATACGAGTGGTATTGTTTGCCTTCAAAGGGTTGGCGGCTTGCGCCGAGTTATTCAACGCGGCAAACTGAAATGCTAATACGTGAGGATCTGAAGTTGCATTTGAGCGTAGTGTCACCTCAAGATGTTGGTTTGTCTGGCTGTTCGGCACCGCCGTTCCAGCCCAAACCGCTGCTGTCACGCAAGCTGTTGCAAGAAACGCCACCAGCAAGCTTGCGATGAGAAGCGAGGCTTTTCTTATCATTAGGTGTCGACAGTTCCGACAGAGGTGCTAAGCATACAAGTAGCCTTCGATGTGGTTTTGCGAGCAGTTGTACCATCAAAACTAACAGCGTAGACGAGATGCCTAAACTCTAAGCAAGCGCTTTCCTTAGCGTGAAATCGAAGGTTTGGTTGAATTGCAGCAAAAAACGGGATCTTTTGGTGCAGTGTTTCCCCTCTTGAATCATAGCGCTCTGGAAAATTCGCTTGGCGCCGGGTTGTCAGGTCTGCAGGTGTCGACCTTGGTAGGATGCAGCGTCTCCGAGGAATTCTTGGATTCTCAAGAGCTGGTTGTATTTCGCATTGCGGTCACTCCGCGCTGGAGCGCCAGTTTTAATGAATTCTGAGCCCAATGCGACTGAAACGTCGGCAATCGTCGTATCTTCGGTCTCTCCTGATCGGTGGCTAACAACTACCGAATACCCATTCCGAAAGGCAAGGGTTGCGGCATCGAAGGCTTCAGACATCGTCCCAATTTGGTTAAGCTTCAGGAGCAAAGCGTTTGCTGCTCCGAGACTTATGCCTTTTGAGAGTCGTTCGACGTTCGTGACGAACAAATCATCCCCTACAATGGTCGTCCCCGGGAGTCGCGAAGTTATCTGGGCGAAGTCTTCAAAAGCGTCCTCGCCGAATGGATCTTCAATGAGTATTAAGGGATATCGGTCGACCAAATCCTCATAGTAATTGCTGAGTTCTGTAGAAGAGAGTCTGTTGCCGTCTATGGAATACGTTTTTGTTTCCTTGTCGTAGAACTCAGATGCAGCACAGTCAACACCGAGCCGCATCTCCTGAACGTACCCTGCCTGGCCGATGGCCGTTATTATGGCGTCAAGTGCTTCAGAAGATGAATGAAGCGGGGGGGCGAATCCACCCTCGTCTCCCACATTCGTGGCCCCCGGTCCATATTGCGCCTGCAAAACACGCTTGAGCTCGTGATAGGTCTCGACACCCATTCTGAGGGCGTCGGAAAACGTCTCCGCTCCCATCGGTATGATAAAAAACTCTTGAATAGACAGCATGTTTCCGGCGTGCGCCCCTCCGTTAATGACGTTCATTAAAGGCACGGGCAGCGTGCAGGCATTTGGACCGCCCAAGTACTCGTAAAGGTGCATGTTAACTGAATTCGCGGCTGCGCGGGCAACGGCCATTGACACCCCTATGATGGCATTTGCTCCGAGATTTGACTTATTAGGCGTCCCGTCAAGGTCGTTCATCGATTGGTCTATGCTTCGCTGCGCTCGAACGTCCATCCCGATGAGCTCTTCTGCTATAATAGCGTTGACGTTGCTTACCGCCTGCAACACCGTTTTTCCGCCGAAGCTCATCTCGTGGTCTCGAAGTTCAAGCGCTTCATTTGATCCAGTGGATGCGCCGGAAGGCACGATCGCCCTACCGAAGCCACAACCCGTGAAGACTTCTACCTCCACCGTAGGATTTCCGCGCGAATCGAGGACTTGTCTCCCTAAAACACCTTCGATTTCGAACATAATTCCAGTATGTCTTAATGTATTCAATCTCAGAGGGTCAGAAGCAATATTAATCTTATCGCTAACGTAAGCCCCCCCTCATTGCCTTCAAACGTGAGTGTGTTAGCCTATATGCGTTGCTGAGCCAGGCCGGCACAGTCTCACGCTATACCTCATTATTACCCACGCTCCTCCGTGGCGCTTCCCGGTCTTCTCGATAGCAAGAAACGGTCGCCGTCAGGTGCTTCGCTTACAGACCGCCCGTGAGATACCGATGTGGCCCCGTGCACGCAGGGCGCATCGCTTAGGCAATTTTAAATCCTCATAGCTGTAATTTGGAGCGGATGTTTGGGAAGCGATTCTCGAGGGACGGTCTTGTTTTCGGCGTTAGTTTGAACGTTTTAGTCCTCGGGATTGTGAGTCTGTTTGCCGACATGAGCACGGAGATGATTTATCCGCTCATCCCTCTTTTTCTCGTGAGCGTGCTCGGGGCGACGTTCATTGACGTGGGCCTTATTGAGGGCGTTGCTGAAAGCACAGCAAGCATACTGAAGATAGTTTCAGGGTATCTCTCCGACAGGTTCGGGAAACGCAAGCCCTTAGTGTACTCTGGCTACGCGATTGCTGCGATCGCTAAGCCCCTGTTGGCATTTACAACCGGGTGGCAACAAGTCTTGGCGATTCGCTTTCTTGATCGCCTGGGTAAGGGCGTAAGAGACTCAGCGCGTGATGCCATCGTGTCTGAGTCAAAGAGTCTCGGGGTGGGCAGGTCGTTCGGCTTTCAACGCTCTCTCGACACATTGGGGGCCGTTATCGGCCCGCTGATCGCGGTAGCTCTGTTTGGCATACTAAGCTTTAGGGGGCTGTTCCTCCTCGCATTTATTCCAGCTATACTTGCTACCGCTCTTGTGGTTTTTTTCGTCAAAGAGACTGCCGTCGGGTCGCGAAGCAAACAGTCTTACAAGGTATCTTTTAGGTCGTTCGACGCGAACTTTCGGATCTTTCTTTTGGGCCTCGGTCTCTTCTTTGTTGGTAATTCAAGCGACGCTTTCCTCTTTTTGCGTGCGCAAAACCTCGGCGTCCCGACGCTAGTGGTGCCGCTACTCTATCTCTTGATGAACGTTGTCTATGCGGTTTTTGCATTTCCGTTTGGCATTATCTCCGACAAAATAGGACGTAAGGCGGTACTTTTGATGGGCTTTGCGATCTTCTTCATAGTCTATCTGGGATTTGCATTCGCCTCGTCCGCACTCGTTCTTTGGGTCCTTTTTCCAGTGTACGGACTCTACTATGGCCTTACTGACGGAGTGTCCAAAGCGCTCGTTTCTGATCTCGCTCCTCCGCATCTCAAAGCCACCGCATTTGGTACGTATTACTTCGTTGTCGGCGTCGTCGCACTTCCCGCAAGCTTGATTGCTGGCACGCTCTGGCAAACCGTCGGCCCTACGTTTGCCTTTCTCTACGGTGCGTTCATGGCCGTCGCCGCTTTCTTGATAATCGGCTTTTTCGTGCATAGTAACCGACCGACTAATCCGTGACTTAAGTCCGCTTTAAGCACCGTTTAACGGCTTTAGCGAGCGTGCTCTTGAGAGCAGTGTGAGCCCCAAGCGCAACCGAGATGCGACCGTAAGTTCAACCAACGTTGTGCTGGACCGACTCGCGCGCTGTCAAATTGTAAGAACGCCGTTTGTGGGGTCTTTTGACAAATAACGGTATTCCCTGTAAGAAATTTTATATAGAACAACAACTCTACTTATTTCGGAGGTTAGCATAGTGATTGGTGGTCAACCAATTCTCATTCTCAGAGAAGGAACACAAAGGACGAAGGGCAGGGAAGCCCAGTCTATGAATTTTACCGCATGCAGGGCCGTGGCTGAAGCAGTACGAACCACGCTCGGACCAAAAGGCATGGACAAGATGCTCGTTGACTCAATGGGTGAGGTAGTCATAACAAACGACGGCGCTACGATATTGAAGGAAATGGACATCGAGCATCCTGCAGCGAAGATGATAGTCGAGGTCGCTAAGACGCAGGATGATGAAGTAGGCGACGGCACAACAACAGCCGTTATCTTGGCAGGCGAATTGCTAAAGAACGCAGAAGAGCTACTTGAGCAAGATATCCACCCGACGGTTATCGAAAAAGGCTACAACCTCGCTGCAGAAAAAGCGATTGAGGTTGCAGAATCGCTGTCTCGTAGCGTTTCGATCAGCGACGACGATCTGTTGGAGAAGATTGCTCAGACAGCGCTTACGGGCAAGGGCACCGATGTGGGAAAACACGTTCTTCCAAAGCTCGTGGTTGAAGCGGTCAAAAACGTCGCGCAAAAGGTCAACAAGAAGTTCAAAGTCGATGAGGAAGACATCAAAATTGAAAAGAAAGTCTCCGGTTCTGTCTCTGATTCAGAACTCGTCGAAGGCGTCGTCATCGACAAAGAACGCGCCGCAGAGGGAATGCCGCGAAAAGTATGCGATGCGCGGATCCTCGTCTACGATCAGCCACTGGAGCTAACCAAAACCAAAACTGATGCCAAAATCAAAATAAAGGATCCCACTCAAATGAAGCTCTTTATGGAACGCGATCACGAAGCGCTCATCGAAAAGGCTGACAAAATTCTGGCAAGCGGTGCAAACGTCATCTTTTGCCAGAAGGGTATCGACGATCTTGTTCAATGGCACTTTTCGCGGAACAACGTGATGGCAGTAGAGAACGTCAAACGAGAGGATATGGAGACGATTTCTAAGGTGACAGGCGCCCAGGTCGTGTCCAGCTTAGACGATCTAAGTGCTGCTGACTTGGGTCAAGCAGGCGAGGTTGAAGAAACCACTGAAATCGAATCCAGTTGTGATACCTGCGGCATTGATTAGAGAGAGGTCCAAGCAATGATAACAATAAAAGACTGTAAGAACCCCCGCGTCGTAAGTATCGTCGTTCATGGAGGCGCTGATCATATCGTCGAAGAGACGGGCAGAGCTGTGTATGATGCGGTTCGAGTCGTTCAAGCGTCGATCGAAGACGGCAAGGTCGTTGCTGGCGGAAGCGCTTCCGAAGTAGAGATTGCCATGCAACTACGCGATTATGCTTCAACGCTTAGTGGGAGAGAGCAGCTGGCAGTTATCGCGTTTGCCGAAGCGATCGAGATAATCCCAAAAACGCTTGCCGAAAACTCGGGCTTGGATCCGATGGACTCGCTCGTTGGCTTAAGGACTGCGCACGAGTCGGGAAATAAAACGATGGGGCTTCAGATTTCAACAGGAAAAGCCACAGACATGTGGCCTGACGTGGTGGAGCCTTTGAGAACCAAGAAGCAGGCTATCTTGTCGGCCACCGAAGCTGCGAACATGATCCTTCGAATCGATGACGTGATTCAAGCCGCCACGTTTTCGAAGGGGCCATCCGAAGAGGAAATGGCGGGCATGTCCGATCAAATGATGGATCAAATATAGGTCTAGTGCCGCCGTAGACGCTACGGTATCTGCGGCGCTCGTCTTTTTTTAACAGTTCTTTGGCATTGCCGTCAATCTACGGCCGTTCTGGGGCTGCAAGAAGAATCGTGAGGATGCGCGTCTATTTTAGAATGTCGCATTTTTCTCTATAAGAAGTACCCCTCAGCTTCGTCTTTTGTGACCTCGACATAGGAGCTCATGGTTTCGCACGTAGGGCATATCTCGGGCGGATTTTCCCCGTAATGGACGTCGTCACAAACCGTGCAGTGGAAGTACCGCTTCATAATCCTCAAAAAAAGCTCTAATTATTTAGCTCTTTTGCTATAGCGTCTGGAGACGGCTCTTTTGCTCCCTTCAAGCGCGTGCATTAGCTTAGCAACGGCTTGTGGTAAGCGCCACACGAATCTCGGCAACGCGAGAAAGGCGCTTGCGGCGCCGCAATCCGCAAGGGTGAACCGCTTGCAAACAGTAGTTATGAGAAAGAGGGCCCGCCCGCTGAGCCACGTGAAACGGTCTTCACCCGCCGAGCGTGATATCCTGCTTGTCGTACCAATTGAGAGCCGCGAAGAAGTGTTCAGGCTTGAAATCAGGCCAGAGTTCATCGACAATGTAGATATCTGAGTATACCGATTGCACCGGCAAAAATCCGCTTAGTCTTCTTCTGCCACCCCAGCGAATGATCAAATCAATACGAGAGACATCTGACGATCGTATCATGTTATTGACGTTTCCTGCCCGCGATGTGGATTTAGGTTGAGCAAAGAGAGGGTTCAAGTCCCACTGCCAGCCATAGTTGACTAGAAAGTTCACTTTTATTTTTCCCGTGCCAAACTTGGTTCTTTTTGTGTACGGGCGGAGCTCCTGTGGGAACATCGGGGAGTCTGTATCTCCGACGACGAGCAGGCGAGCGTCTTCCTGCTTGAGAATCTCGACGCCGTTGATGCACGCTTTTTGGAAAGCCCTTCTCTGCTCTTGGGATCTTTTCGTATTGTCTTGAGTGAAGCCGTATGTGGTGACCTCTTTGACACCAACGTTCGCACACAGTCTGAGCAACTCTAGTCCGGGCGACAAGCCAGCTTCGTAGCCCGCTTTCTTTGGCAAACCCCGAGCAACTGCCCACCGACGGTTCCCGTCGGGAATGATGCCGATGTGGCGCGGTATTCGAGTCATGTGAAGACGTGGTATTGTAACCGGTGGCGACTGTATCTTGCTCAAGGTTCATAATCTTTGTCTAGCCCACTTTTAGCGTTTGTGCGTGTTCTTGCAGATCATCTTTACACTTAGAGTTGCCTCGAAGCTTGCGAGGCACGAAAGTGAAATCAGCGCTACCCCGGTTGCAGTTTGCAACGTGGGGACTTGACAAAAGCTGGCAACCTGAGGGCCCCTCACAGATTCGCATAGATTGTCTCGAGCGTTGCAAGAAGCCGTTCGCTAGGCATCGAAAGAGAAGTAAAAGCGGGCAGCGAGTTAGCAGCGATAGTGTTGTGACGTGGGGCAATGATTATTGCGGAGCAAGTCGAACAGATAGGGGATAGCAAAGTCGGAAGTAATAGTCGTGGAACCGCAAGAAAGCACTAAAGAACATCGTGAAGCTATCGTTTGGGGTGTACATTTATCTGACGCGCATAATCTAACAAAAGAGGAACGAGAAGAGCTCCTTTTTAAGCTAAACCGACTGTCCACGTTCGTTGGTACAGAAATACCTGAAGAGATCGAACTCGACGGGCAAGTCGTTGCGCTCCACGAAGTCATGTGGCGTTTGGTCAATCATTGTAACGAACTCACTCCCGAAGAATTTGCGGCAGTTCAAAGGCTTTACGTTGCGATCGAGAGAAAAATACACGAAATCGAATCTGCCATTAGGGGCCAGGACATCGATGAGCACGAAGCGATCGCTTTGTATGCAGAAGCGCAAGGGCTGATCCGCGCTGCTGTTGAACTGAGAGACTTTGAGAAAGGGAAGCTGCTCGACAATTGCGTTAAGCCTGCATCGACAGATAGAAACGAAGCCCAAAAAAGGTGGCTTAGCTATCTTAAAAAGATAAAATAAACTTCTCTCTGAGATTATCTAAGTGTCGTCGTCTTGTGAACGCGACACGGCTTCGAACGTGAGGGTTTAGCTGAGTGCGTTTAAAAGCCTATCGAATCTTCGCTGTCACTAAGCATCTCTTGCGCTATTTGGAGATTAACAAACAGATCGTCACACGAAGCCACCACAGTTCGCAGATTCTTCCCCCTCACTACTGCCAGCACTTTTTTTCCTATGGCCTTCATGCGTATTTCTGGCGTATTATCAGGCTGAAGAGCTTCGACTAGTGTGGACGCTTTCGGGTGCTCTAAAACGAGGATTGCGGTGTTCATAGTGTGCTGGGGTGGGAAATGGCGCTGGTATAATCAGCTTCGTGTGCTAGGCTCGCTCACCACCACGTTAGGTTGCTGCGCCTGCTTTTAGAAACCGCCAGAAGAACTACAAGCACTTTATCGTGAGATCAGCATCTCTACGGTATCGAGCCGGTAAGACCACTCATTCGGCAGTACGGCCCTGCTCTTGTAGTAGTTCACAAGCCTTCGAATCTTCGACTCTGTAAGTTGAAGGGCTCGTTTATTGTGCAGGTCCTTCTTGTTTTCCTCAAGATGATCTCTAAGATTTAGCGCTTTAGTGATTAGATTGAACAGATCTTCAGGGAGTTCAGGGGCGACTCCGCCATCGCGAAGCACTTCAGTCAGACTCTTCTTCGTCACCAACTTAACGTCCGGTATGCCGTACGTGTCCCTCAGAACGATGCCGATCTGGCTCGAAGAAAGCCCGCTGTTTCGCAGCTCGACGACCACCTTCTGTACTTCTTCCGGGGTCATAGTAATAGGAACATTACTTTTCAGCGGCCTAGTCGATCCAGACACTCCTTTCCTTCTTGCGTGCATTCGCGCCATTTGAGCTCCTTGTCCCTGTCAGATACGTTTCTGACGTGCTATGGGGTGTGCTATTCTATGATCTCCTTTTATATAACTGTCGATGCCCATTTCAAGAATAGCTCTGCGGCTTCGCTGCGATGTGATATAGCATTCTTCTCGTCGATCATCATCTCGCCAAAAGTGCGACCCTCGTGCTCGAAGATGGGGTCGAATCCGAAACCGCTGCGGCCTCGTGAACGGACTATGCGTCCTTCGACTTGTCCACGGAACAGCCTGAAATCGTGATAACAGCTTCCGATGATTGACTCAAATCGCGCCGGTACCCCTTCTCCGACAAGTTTGACCAAGCCGCGGTTACCTACAGTCCTGTGGACGTACGACGAGAACGGCCCCGGGAACCCGTGGAGAGTATCAACGAAGAGACCAGAATCTTCAATGATAAATGGTGCTGGGAACTTCTTCTGGCAGTAAGCAAGTCCGTATCGAACGACGTCTTCCAGCGTGTCAGCTTGCAGCTCCGGGTAAGGCGCACTGATGTGGTTAATCGTTAATTCGAACTGCTTGGCCTTGGCTCGGAGCTCGGCTACCTTCGCGTTGTTTTGCGTGATAAAGTTGATCTCCTTCAAAGGTATCGACCTCGCCCTTTGATCTCTTGTACTTTGCAGAGTATCTGCTCAGCGTCCCGGCATTTTTTGGCGTAGCCGGCTAGAAATGCATTTTTGAGCGCATGGAAATTATCATGTGAAGCTTCAAGGCACTGGAAAAAAACGTGGACGTCTACGCCGCGGGCCTCAAGACTTCTGTCATAGGAGGCAAGCCCAAAATCGATCAAATATACTCGTCTAGATGAGACAATCATGTTGCGCGTCGTTGGATCTCCGTGAGCGATGCCTGCTGAGTGAAGCGTGCAGAGAACTTCGCCAACCTGTTCTGCGATTGCCTCGTTTATCACAAAGCGCACAGGCGGCCCCTCTATCCGCTCCATAGTAATTTTAAAGCTGTCGACTGCTTGTATAATAGGTGTCGGCACTCCCGCCTTTCGTGCTTCCGATTGGATCTTTGCTTCGAGTCTTGTGCGTTCTTTTCGCAGCTTTGTATCGAGCTCTGCTGCGCGGTATCCTTTTGGAACGCGCTTTTTTGTCACGGAGTGAGCCCGAAAATAGATGGTCGCTTCCGCCCCTGTAACCACCTCTGCTACCCCTTGATCCATAGCACCTCGACCTCGTCTGGCCTGAAGTTCGGATTAGCCCCCGAAGCGGTGATTGGCGTTCGAAGACCGTGTGATAGCATTAGGAGACCTGTGTACGCGATCATTGCGCCATTGTCTTGTAAATACTCAGGTTTAGGTGCGAAGAAATGTGCACCGCGCTCAGCGCACATAACGGATAGCATCTCTTGGAGCCTATTGTTTGCGCCGACCCCTCCTGCTAAGAGTAAGTCTGATTTATCCGTTTGCGATAGAGCTCGCTCACAGACTTCGACGAGCATAGAGAAAGCAGTCTCTTGAAAGCTATAGCATATATCCTCAAGTGGGGTAGACTTCAAAGCCTCTTGAGCCGCGGTAACGATCCCCGAAAACGAAAAGTCCATTCCCTTGACGACGTACGGCATTAGTAAATATTTCTTTGACTCTTGCGCGAGTCTTTCCACCTTCGGGCCGCCTGGATGGGGCAAACCTGCTGATCGAGCGAACTTGTCTAAACAGTTCCCTATTCCGATGTCCAGAGTCTCTCCGAGAATACGATACCTCTTTTGACGGTACGAGAGTACTTGCGAATTTGCGCCGCTGACGTAGAGGACGATCGGAGCTGAGAGATCAGTTTTCCATCGCTCCACTTCAATGTGAGCAATACAGTGGTTGACCCCGACCAAAGGCACGCCAAGCCGCAAAGCAATGGCTCTTGCAGCAGTGCCCACAATACGCAAGCACGGTCCTAAGCCAGGGCCTTGTGAAAATGCTATGCCTTCGATAGAACGAGGATCTGTTGAATTGAGGACTTGGCGAACAACCCCGGCCACGTTGCTCGCGAAATGTTGGGCCGCATCTCTTGGATGAATTCCGCCTGAAGTAGGTACGTACGCTGAATTCACCTCGCACAAAACCTCATCATCATTTACTAGGCTTGCGCTGAGATTCCAAGCGGTCCCCTCCAGGCCTAAAACTATCATTCCTGAGAATGCGGATCACTTTTTAAACTGCGTGTATCCGCACTTGCCACAAGACAACCTATCCTTATGCTCGGCTAAAAAGACTCCTTCGCCGCAGCGCGGACAGTTCTGGCGCTTCCTATGCACCTTGTCGTCGCTTAATTCATACAACTCGCTTGTCTTAACTTTCTTCACCCCCTTGTGGCGGTTTGGGGCTCGGCTCAGCTGTCGGTTCCGGAGTCGGCTCAGCTGTCGGCTCAGCTGTCGGCTCAGCTGTCGGTTCCGGAGTCGGCTCAGCTGTCGGTTCCGGAGTCGGCTCAGCTGTCGGCTCAGCTGTCGGTTCCGGAGTCGGCTCAGCTGTCGGTTCAGCTGTCGGCTCAGCTGTCGGCGGTGCATTCCTTTTCAGGATATGCTCTCGTTCTATTTGCTGGGCGACTTCTGCGGATTCGTATATCTTGACGTATGCCGTAGTTTCTTTCTTGCCAAAAGCGGTCTTCATGTTATCGATTATCACTCGCTCAGGCTCAACCTTCAAGTCGGCCGCAACCTTGTGTTTGACTTCGATCCGCGCCGGAGTAGCCGCAGGGTGCTCAATCTTGATTTGCAGCTCTTTCCGATTCAGTAAAGTATTATCCTCTTCCTTGATAACTTCGATTTGCATAGCAACTCCTTTATTGCCTATTACGGAATTATTTTCAATATCTTGCGCATTAAGCGTTTCGCTTTTTCTTTTCTCTCTCGCGTTACAGCAATGATAACCATGCCCTCGTTCGGCTGTCCATAAACGACTGCGGCTCCCAAAGGGGCTTCCACGACAGCCGGAATAACTGCAAGATCCTCCTCGCCGTGGACGATGATTCTTACGGGTTCAGACCCGGCGACGTGCTGCATCGAGCTGTTGAGGGCGTTGCGCAGCTCCTGCGAGATGGAACCTGGAGGGTTTTCTACTTTGTAGATAGTGTGGGCGTCGATGCTTATCGCGCGGCAAATCTCATCAGGCACCTTCTCTCTCATTGTGATGCCGTCAATGATGCTTATGTCAGGCACAATGCCGGCTTGTACGACATTGTAGGTCGTTATATCCCCAACAGTGACTATCTTGCTATAAGCTCTCAACTTTTCTGCACAATTGGCATTTGAGCAAAGATCACCAAATGGTTTCTGCAGCTCAGCTTTGAGTTTGTCGGTGAGCATGAGCTTTTTATCGAACTTTAAGCGCGTACTTTCCAGGTAAGTCGATATTCATCTGCTTGGCTACTTCGGAGCGTTTCGGATCGATGATGATCAAATAGCCGCTCCAATCTCGTCCGAGCGAGCTCGATCCGCATACAGGGCATACAAGTCCTTCGACAAACCGATGACAAGTTTTACACACTTGTTCTGGCATTCTGTTCCTCTTCTTCTTTCTTTGCTTTGTCTCGTGCTTCAGCAAGCCATTCGACCTTGCCGAGAGCTGCTTGTCGCATAGTAAGGCCAATTTTGCTCTCTCGCGGTTCTCGTTCATTGAGGCTCACCGCGACTATCCGAGCCCGTAGCATATCTCCTTCGGCAATGGCCCTTCCGGTCTCTTTTCCAACCAATCTAGCGTTCTTCTCGTCGTATGAAATATAGTCGTCAGCTATTTGGCTAACGTGCAACAATCCATCGAGCGGCCCTAATCCGACAAAGGCGCCAAATTCAACTATTTCTACGACTTTGCCTTCGAGTATCTCTTGCAGCTCTGGTTTGAAGGTAATCGCATTAAAAGTGACATCGTAATATATAGCGCCGTCTCCCGCGAGTATGCGCCCTTCGCCGATGTCTAAGACGTCGGTGACGGCGATTATTGACCCGAGCATTTTGTCTATTCGGCCTTCTAGCTTATCACGCAGGAGGTCCTTTAAGACGGCTATCGTTTCTTCTCCTAGCCTTTCAGGCGGTAGCCTCACAGTGTCAATCAACTTAGCTTTTTTATACATCAATCACCCTCGTGAACAAGTCCATCGAGTATTATAAACGTTCCTTGACGGCTTCTGCATCTTCCCATCCGATTACTGTTATTTCCGATTCCCCTTAGGAATCTCTACCACCACGGGGATTCTTCTGGTGGTCGCGTGCTGTTACAATGTCTTTCTATAGGTTTATTGCAGATCGACCTCCAAATACTTCTTGTTTCTAAGCTGTACTACACGTACGCCGTGCTCACGAAGCTCTCGTTTCAAATCCTTGTCGTTTGTTACAACTGCTGCCTTGTATTTAAGAGCAGTGTTGAGGATTTGGTCGTCAACGGTCGATCCGCCCGCGGTTTCGATGATCTGACAGCGCGCAGAAAGGCTCAGCGCCACACCTGCCCCCGTCAAGCCCTTTTTCATCAACACGTTCAATTCGTGACGAACCGGTTCGATCGTCGCAGGCATAAACCCCAGTCCGCGCAATTCCTCAAACACGTCGATTTTAAAATGCCAGGGAATGAGAAGCGCATTGGCATCCAATATGGCGATCATTTGACAAGCGTTCCAGCTCCAATAAGCCGCCATCGAGAGCCAATCCGTCTCGAAATGGCAATTCGAGACCCGATTTCTGCACAGACGGGCCGCTTGAGCGCTACCTCGACAGCTGAATTGCGCGCGCTAGTGGCGATACCAACGGTCGTTGCGGTGCCTACGCTCAACATGAGTGGCTCACTCGTGTGTATTGAATCGACGTTAAGCTCATCGGAGCTCCCAACCACACGATCGAGGAGCTTAACTTCCATCGTAAACGATTTCCAAACAGGGGGCAAACTTCCCGGCGTTCCGGCAATCTGGCCGACTAGAGAATCGCTTTTTACCAAAGCAGGGTCCAATTTTGTCCCGACACCAAGGAGGCCTCCCGGCGTCGCGACTTTCAGTCTCTCTTTTTCGGACACAATGCTTGACACTGAAGTCGTGATAGGCACCCACTCGTTCTTACCACCAACTTCGACGCTCCGTCCGGGTCGTATCTCGATTTCGTCTTTGAGCTTGAGTTCCCCTTGGTTCAGCGTCCCACCGATGACACCGCCGAGCAGCTTCGCGATGTCCGTTCCAGGCTTATTAACGTCGAAAGAGCGTGCGATGAACATTTGCGCAGGTTTGGTCGCGTCGTGGGCGGTGCACGGGATCTCCTTCTCGATAAGGTCAATTAGCAAGTCGATGTTGACCGCTTGCTGGGCCGATATAGGAACAATCGGGGCGTGCTCTGCAACAGTCCCTTTCACAAATTCCTTGATCTGTTCGTAGTTCACGAGCAAATCGTCGTGCGAGACTAGATCAATCTTATTTTGGACAATGATTACCTTCTTAATCCCAATTATGTCGAGCGCCATAAGGTGCTCTTTCGTCTGTGGCTGAGGGCAGGGCTCATTTGCTGCAATAACAAGTATCGCGCCGTCCATTATTGCCGCCCCCGATAGCATCGTAGCCATAAGTGTCTCGTGTCCCGGCGCGTCTACAAATGAAACAGTACGCAGCGGTTCTGCTGTAGCACCGCATGTGCCGCACACTTCTGAGACTGTATATGCCTCGGGCTCCGGACACTGCGGGCATCTCCTAAAGGTGACGTTCGCATAGCCGAGTCTGATCGAAATACCACGCTTGACTTCTTCACTGTGCTGGTCTGTCCATATGCCTGAAAGAGCGGACACTAAGGTTGTTTTGCCGTGGTCGACGTGTCCTACCATTCCTATGTTTACGCAAGCTTCCAAGTTTGCTACCTCCGCGCGACAAGCGGCCGGATTTGTTTATGCTTCCTATCTACTCATTCTCCGCGCGCTCGTCACAGAGCTGCTTAGCTAGATATTCTCATATTCGCTCATCTTGAGCTCAAATCGTTTGCTGAAGTTGCTGACGGCCTCTTCAAGGTCATGTTGCGATAGATCCGTTCGTTCTTCAAACAACGCCTGTAACACAGCTTCTCTCAATATCAGCCTAAGATCTGAGCCAGTGCATTGATCGGTCATGTCCGCGAGTTTCTGAGTGTCAAACGTACCCGTAATACGGGCCAAGATCTTTTCAAATATCTCTTTTCTCATGACTGCGTCGGGAAGCGGAAAATTCACAATCTTGTCAAATCGCCTCCACGCAGCTGAATCAAGAAGCTTTGGATGATTCGTCGCTCCGATCAGAAGCACTCCGTCATCGACGAGGCTGATGTCGTCGATACTCTTGAGCAGCATGTTTACGGCTCTTTTTATCGCGCCGTGCTCGTCAGCGAGACGAGTTTTTGCGACGTAATCAAACTCATCGATAAACAGGATGCAGGGGTTCAATCGTTTCGCGAGAGCGAACACTTTGCCGATGTTCTTGGTTGTCTCTCCAAGATACTGCGAGGTAATCATCGAGAGCCGGACCTCCAAGAACGGGAGCCCCAACTCTTTTGAAAGGGCCCGAGCAACAGAGGTCTTCCCCGTTCCAGGGGGCCCTACAAACAACAGCTTTCCGATTTCGAAGAGTTCTATCTTCTTCAGATAATCTCTATACTGAATTGCTTTGACTATCTTTTCGACTTCGTCTATTTGTTCCTGAGTGAGGACAAGTTTATTGAGACTTTCGCGAACATCCTCGGGCGCAGAGATTGTAACCAGCTTGAGCATATCTTCCGCTTCTTCGCCTTCACCTGCGATCTCATCTATCAGCGAGTGTATCCATTCCCTGTCCATTTCCTTGGGCCAGTTGACTTGACGCGCTCGTTCGTAGTCGACATCGATTGAGTCATGTCGGGAGTAATAGAAAGCCAAGGCTGGATTTCGCTTGATACGAGAAAGAGAGTCTTGATTGGCAAACCATTTAGCAGCCAAGTCAAGCACGGTGAGGTTGATCCGAGCGCCAAACTCATCAAACGAGACAAATGGCAGCGTTTTAATCAAATTCCATCCGTGTGGAATCCCAAAGACTCTGTCAACGGCTTTTTCTGAAACGATGATGGGCCTATCTACCTTTCGCTCTTTCGAATTCCAATAGTTTTTTCTGATTGGTGGAGGCAGGTCGTCTTCATCAAGTTGATCATTGCCATTGTAGATATGCGCAGTGAGCAACAGCTCAACTATATCAAGGATCTGACTTTCTGAATCTTCCATCAAACACCGTTCCTATATAAACCAGGTTTATTGCATGAAAAGCATATAAAGATTAGGTTGAAGGCAGATGGCCGAAAAAACGCCCGAAAGCCGTATCAGATTCTAGTTATGACTTCACTTCCATCGGTCGTCACAATAAGCGTATCCTCAGCTTGCGAAACGAGTCCTCGATCTTTTAACACGGGATACGCGTGGATTATGCCTGCCGCTTCCAATTGCTTTAACCCTAGATCGACACGGCCTTTAAGCCACCTTCTCGCGAAGGGTAGTGATTTATAGGTCTCAATTTCTTTCAAAATGGCCCTGGCCTCAGGCGATCGCACAGGCTTTTCCTTCACGAGGCTGAAGATTTCCGCTTTTCCTGTCTCATACACCCGACCATTACCATTAGAGGAAAAAGGTTCAATAGCTATTACCTGTCCTTCTTTGAGCTTCGTACCGCTTTGAGTTCGTCGGTTGTGTATCGGAGGTGGGGCGTGTTGTGTATAGCGCTCTAGGCCATGTCCAGTAAGATTGACGACAGGATGAAAGCCATAATCTGTGATAGTCTGTTCGATAACCGCGCTGATCGCTGCCGTGTCAACATCTGCGTGCACAACGTCAATTGCCCGCTCGAGTGCGCTGTTCGAGGCTTCTACTAGTTTTTTGTTATTTCCAAGGTCAATGGTGATCGCCGTGTCTGCGATATAGCCATCTATATGGACGCCGATATCAAGCTTGACGAGATCGCGGCTAAAAATCGACGCATCAGCCTCAGAAGGAGTAGCATGCGCTGCTTCTTCGTTCAAGGAAATGTTCGTCGGAAAGGCGACTGCACCGCCTTTTTGCTGAATTGAGCGTTCTACGCTTTCAGCTACGTCAAGTAGTTTTACACCGACTTTTACCTTTTTGATGGCTTCTCCACGAACTTCTGCTAGTATGCGGCCAGCTTCGCGGTACTTATCCAACACCTCGGGTTCTTGCACTTATATCACAAACTCCTTTGGAAACTGAGTGATGGTTTTATTCCCGTTATGAGTAATAACAGCTACGTCTTCGAGTCGTACCCCACCGATGCCGGGGTAATATAAGCCCGGTTCAACTGTGACCACGTTGCCTTTTTCCAGGAGCCCCCCCCTTTTGCTGAGGAACGGCAGTTCGTGAACCTCTAATCCTAGTCCGTGACCTGTAGAGTGAATGAACCCTTGACCGTTGTCGAGGTCCGTCTGGAAGCCGCTCTGTTCGAAGTGATCAGCCACGGCTAGGTGGACCTCTGCTCCGCTAATCCCCGGCCTTAGCATTTCAACGGCAAGGTGTTGCGCCTCTTGTACTGCCGAATACATATCGGAGAGTTCAGACGGGGCATCTCCACGTAGCACCGTGCGCGACATGTCTGCGTGGTATCGCGATGCTATCGATTGTGGAAAAACATCAAAAACGATCGCAGAATTTGCTTTGACCGGCCCTGATCCCGTCAGATGGGGTAGCGCGGAGTCATCGCCACTCGACGCGATGACGTCTTCTGATGTGCAAGCGTCGTTTATGAGTGAGCAGCCGATTGCGCTCTTTAATCGCTCCGACGTAAGCACCTGCCCGTCATACCGCAACGTGTCACCACTGATTTTGCTATGAGCTAAGATGGTGAGTGCGGATGCGAGCGCTTTTTCGCTAGCACGCTGCACTTGCGCCATAAGTTTCAGTTCACGGGCCGTTTTGATGGAACGTAAGCTTTCGATTGGACCAGACATAGGCTTTAGCTCGTAACCGGCACGCCGCAGTTCGTCAGCCAAACCTATCGGAAAATCAGCATTAACTCCCAAGCGCTTGATCTTACACTCTTTAAGAACTGAGCCAATCATGGTGGGTGTGGTTCGATCGCCTTCCGTTTCGCGCGAATCTCTTTGAAAATCCTCTCTCGCTTGCACGCGATCAGCAATCGAAGATCTAACGGCCCTCGCTTTCTCCATGCTTGAGATTACTAGGAGTGATTGTCCGCCTGAGCGCAAAAACAGGAATGGATCCTCTGCTAAAAAATTTGTCAAGTAGTAGAGATTTGCGTCCTGCGAAGACGCTGCGTACTGCGCATAACCGTCGAGTTGAAGCTCGGCGATTTTTCGATCGAGGGTGACAGCTTGCATCGAATTCAAGTCTTTCTCAACTCAGCAAGGTCTTTGGAGAGCTCTAAGTTGGCTTTACGTCGCTGAACGCGATCGGATGCTCGAAATGTTGTCGCTCGCATCTCAAATAGCTGAAAGATGCGCGGGCGAGCCATTCACTTGCTCCTGATACCTGCATCAGTACGACCGAGCTAGAAGCGCCCGGATGGTCGTCGGTGCGTCGCATATGGGGCAAAGGCCTTCCATAGGCTCTGTCTCTCCTAATACGTCAGCGTCACTTAATTCTTGAAGCTTACGGCCGCAGGACTCGGATCTGCACCACGAGATCTGAAATATGCCTGTCTTGCCTTTTGCTTGCTCGGGTATTTCTATGGCGACGGTGTGCGAAACGAGAAACGCTCGCGCTTTTTTAGTAATGTTTTCCAAGACATTAATCATCGCTTCAGCGAGTCGAAACTGCAGTTCAGAGCGTTTGACGCTCTCTTTTTTTCCTGTATCCCTACGTACTAGGGTAACAGAGCTTTTCGAAAGATCTCTTGGGCCGATCTCTAATCGAATAGGGACCCCTTGTTTTTCCCACTTGTAAAATTTAGCGCCCGGCCGGACGTCGTCTGTGTCCAGAACAACCCGATAGCGCGAAAGTTCGTCTCTAAGTTCGTTGCAGGCTTTCAAGATGGCCTCGCTGTCAGCCTGTTTGCTGTAGATCGGGATAATAACAACCTGAACGGGGGCTATCTCGGGTGGAAGTACTAAGCCCTTGTCGTCGCCGTGGACTGAGATGACGGCTGCGATGCAGCGTTCTGAAATGCCGTAGCACGTCTGATTGACGAACTGCTGGTTGCCGTCACGATCTTCGTACGTGATATCAAAGGTCTTTGCAAAGTTCGTGCCGAGATGGTGAATCGTACCGACTTGGAGGCTTTTCCCATCAGGCATGAGCGTGTCAAAAGCGAGTGTGTAGTCGGCTCCCGGGAACCTGTCCCACTGTGGTCGACGCGAAACGATGTATGGAATGCCGAGCCGGTCGTAGAATTCCTTATATAAAGCTACAGCGGCGTCGGTCTGCAATTTGGCATCCTCCCAAGAGGCATGTGCGGTATGGGCCTCCTTAAAGCTCGTTATCTCTCGCAGGCGAATTAGTGGTCGCGTGTGTTTTGTTTCATATCGAAACGTGTTCACGAGCTGATAAATCTTCAGAGGCAGATCTGCATGTGAGCGAATCCAAATGCTAAACATAGGATATATTGCGGTTTCCGAAGTCGGCCGCAACGCGAGCGGGATGTCTAATTCAGCAAAACCACCCCGGGTTACCCAGAACACTTCTTCTTCAAATCCTTTGATGTGCTCCGATTCTTTGAGTAGCTCATTTTCAGGTATAAGCAGGGGGAAATATGCTTCCTCGTGATCTCTATCAAGGAGTGATCGGAGCACGTCGTAGGTCAGTTTCCGCAATTTGAAGCCGAACGGAAACCATACATAAAGTCCTTTGATCGGGTATCGCACGTCCATAATTTGCGCGTCAATTAGTATGTCGTTGTACCATTCGCTGAAATTAGTTTTCTTCACCCTACCACTCCTGAACTGTCGGGCGGGCACGTGGAAGGCATTTCCGCCTCAAACGTGTCATATACCTAAGGTCATCCGTAATGTGTCCCTTATGGCTGGGGCGAGGCCCACCGTGAGAATAGCAAGCTTTACGAGCCCGACAAGATTCTTTGACTCGGTCTTTAAATACTGATCTATTATGAACAACACGGGAACGGTCACCATGAGCTTGAGCGGATACATTACAAAGGCGGTGCCCGTGGCTTCGATGAGAAAGTTCGGAAGCACGTGCTTCTCTGCATAGGGCAGGAACGTGAGGCCAAACGACGTAGCTGTCGCATCGAACAGTTGTCCGTCGAGCACGAAGGCGTTTACGCGATCCTTTAGAAGCGTGAAATTTAACAAGCGAGCGATGGCGTAGACGGCAAAGCTAAGTGCGACGGCGACCGACAATATGAGCGCTAAAATCCCTGCGTTAAACGATGGTGCTGTTTGGTAGAGTAGCCAGACGTTCAGGGCACTCCACGCTACGCCGGCCGTCGCGAAGGGCCAATAGTAGTTGATGTGGATTGCGCGCTGTAACCCAACCGATAACATAAGCACCGCGACGCACACAAAGAATATGAAGAGATAGATCAGCGGCGTTATTAGGAGATACTTGAACGGCGCGGCAACGATGCCGGCGTCTTCCACGACTCGCAACGAACCCCCCACAAAGATATAAGGAGATACGGCGAAAATGAACACCTCATCAACCGTGACGTCAAGCTTGTCGAGAAGTTTAACGACCCCAAATAGGCTAAGGCCGAGAATAATGGCCCAGGTTATCGTGTTGATTGGGTTATATCCGGTGTCGTGTATAATGGGGTTTATATAGTACTCGTTTATAAAGTTCCCTAAATCGACTGCCAAATGATCACCGATGAAACAATGGATGTCGCTCCCTAGAATAGTCGTGATGGAACAAGACGCTATACGCTATACTGCTAACGTTCTTAGGGAACTTAAACTTGGTGGGGACGGGTTAATAGTTTGCGGAAAGCACACGTGTGCATTCGGGCGACAGATTGAGGGCATCTTGGGGAACGAATATCCGGCTGAGGTGCTTGTCGTTGGTTCGGCTACCATGGAAGAAGTCGAGCGAGTCGCAAGTCACGCTGTGGATAAGGGCTTCATTGTTGCTGTTGGCGGCGGCAAGACTATTGACATCGCTAAGATTGCTTCTGTCACGGCGAAATTGCCTTTCATAAGTGTGCCCACCGCAGCAAGTCACGATGGAATCGCCTCGATGCGCGCTTCCATACGTTTTAGTGAGGGAACGCAGTCTATAGAAGCTCAAACCCCGCTGGCAATTATTGCAGACACTCGAATCATAGCTCAGGCACCGCATCGGCTACTTGCTGCAGGTTGCGGCGACATCATATCCAACTACACTGCAGTGAAAGACTGGGAACTCGCCAGGAAGCTGCGAGGTGAAGAGTTTAGCGAATATGCCGCCGCGCTCTCCCTCATGACCACTGAGATAATTATCAACTCGGCTAGCCAAATCAAGCCTAATTTGGAGGACTCTGTTAGGCTCGTGGTAAAAGCCTTAGTTTCGAGCAGCGTTGCTATGAGCATTGCTGGATCCTCTCGTCCGGCCTCAGGCAGTGAGCATAAGTTTAGTCATGCGCTTGACGTCATAGCTCCAAAACCGGCTTTGCACGGCGAGCAATGCGGCGTTGGAACGATTATGATGGCGTATCTGCATGGTGGTGACTGGCAACGAATTCGGCAAGCGCTGCAGAGCATTGGCGCACCAGTCAACGCTCGAGATTTGGGGGTAGAGAGCCAGTACATCGTTCAAGCGCTGCTGCACGCAAAGGACGTCCGACCAGAGCGTTACACGATCCTTGGCGAAGGATTGACGAGAAAAGCTGCGGAAGAGTTAGCGAAGGTCACATTGGTGATTGAGTAGCTGCATTGATATCTTTATAATGCAACAGAGCAACCTACTTTCGTCAGGCCGCAGCGTGCTTACGTTGTACTCACAGGATTGATAACATGCCAAAAGGAAACGCCAGCATCACTCTGATCGGTGTAGATTTGGCCAGGAGCGGCACAGAGTTTGTATTCAATGGACCTGCAAACGAATGCGAGATGTGCAAGCTTAAAAACACCTGCCTAAATTTGGACGTTGGACGTCGCTACAGGATAGTGACGGTGCGCGGGAATATGAGGCACGATTGCGCCTTGCATGATATTGGAGTAAAAGCTGTAGAAGTCGTCGAAAGCCCAAGCGTCGTCGCAATCGACTCTAAAAATGCATTTGTCGGCTCGAGAATCTTATATAAGCAGAATGAGTGTGAAGTATCTAACTGCAAGATCTATGAATTGTGCCATCCGAACGGGCTTGTACGAGAGGAGAAATACACGATTTCTGAGGTTCTCGGTGATACACCGGATACCTGCCCTGAGGGTAAGTCGTTGAAACTGGTTGAGCTAAAGAGATAACGGCTCATCACTTGAGTGACGTGCTCGGCCCTCGAGGCTCTTTAAACAATTGCAGGTCGATGGTTGGAAAGGAGCAAAAAAACGTCTCTCTACGGGCTTTCGAGGCGCGCAATAGGGGACTTCTGTCATTCTTTTATAGAACGCCAAAGGCCCGTTTATGCGTGTTCGTCAGGAGCCTGCGCTTCCTCCGTTCCGCGCGCTTCCGGTTGTTGATCCGCGGTTTCCTGTGCAGCTTCTTCGCTGACGGGTTCGGATCGTTTATGCACTTCGACGTAGTCGACTTCGTCTATGCTAGCAAAAAGCATTATTTTTTCAGCAAGGAGCTTCTTGTAGTACTGCACCTGCTGGTTAAACCCTAATTCATAGGGCACGTCGACTCTCACTCTTTTCTTGACGATCGAAACATCGAAGTCCTTATTCAAGTAATACTTGAGCAAACCTTTGACTTTTTGTACGGTTCTGGCAACCTTCTCTTCAATCTTGTACTGGTAGCTGACTGTCTTGCCCGCGTACGGCGAATTAAAATCTATCCGTACACGTCCCCCAATTACGCTCTCAACCGTCCCGGTCTTGTTATCGAGCGAAACTCGCATCCCAGGTGCTGGTTTCTTTTCGAATCTGCGTGTCGGGACGACCTCAACCAATTCAGGCTTTCGTTCGCCAAACGCATCTTTTGGCGGAATCTTAACTTCTCCTTCGTAGCCAGCTGCTTTTCCGATTAAATCTTCGTCAAGCCCCTTGACTACCATATTCTCTCCTACGATGATCGTTATTGGCGCATAGCTTACGCCCTCAGCGAATAGCTCATTATCCTTGGCAATATCTTCGTTCGTGGTGTCAAAAACATCGCCGTTGTCTAATCGGCCGGTGTAAGACAATCTGATGAAATCGCCCCTTTCAACGTTCATGGTGGATACTTGCGGTTAATACTTAAAAACCCTTATGTTGGAGTATTAGGCTCAAAGTTGAGGCCGCACTCTCCGATGGGGCCTTCAGGGGCTTAGTCAAATTTGATTTGTCAACCTCAACGCCTAATGGCGAGTTGCCTAACGTCAAGCTTCAGCCGTGCTGCCGCCCATAAATCAAGCTAAGTGATTCGTCGCAGGCGGGCATTGGCGTAACGGCGGAAACGGGGGCGATATACGTCTCTTCGCGCTTTAGAGATACGTCTAGCCACATTGTTTAAGCTCTGGGTTTTCCGAAGGTTGCGAGACTGCAAAGACGGAATTCTTTTCGTTGCACAAAACTAGCGTTGCGCGCGGGCAATCGCGAATCGTGCTTGAGGCTGCGCAACAAAATAACCGCGCGACGTTGATTGTCGCGTCGACTCAACCTTGAATCAGCGAGACGTTTGCCTTCTCTTCGGGGAGAATTTTGACGACCGCGCCAAAGCCGCGGGCGGCCATCCCAGGATTCACGATCGTGGTTTTGCCAGCAATAAGCGTGCCGCGCTGCTCGTGTATGTGCCCGCACGCGAGCGCGTCGACAATGCCAACTGCGCGAAGAATTGCCTCACTTCCGACGTGCGTCGAGTCAACTGCATCTAAGAATCCTTTCGGGGGGGTGTGTGACAGTAAAACAGTCGTCTCGCCGACATCGGTCAAGAGCGTGTCGACATAACTCTGTATTTCTGCCTCACTGAGTTCAAAAGGAGTGTTGAACGGCGTGGGGTTGGATCCGCCGATGCCTAGAAATTTAATGTCATCGTAGTCAAAACTCTTAAGATGCAAGTTGACTGCAGGAGACTCTTCTATCGTCTCAACAATAGTAGGAAGATCACAGTTTCCTGGAATCATGAGTGTAGGCACATCCTCCCCGAGCAGCGAAAGTAGTTCTTGAACTAGGCTGTTCGGTCCAAAATCAGTAATATCTCCAATTACACAAACGGCGTCGACATCTCCTGCCTTAAATAATAGCTGGGCGATATGAGAATAGACGCCGTGCGCATCCGAAAGGACTAGAAATTTCATAAGCATCTCAAGCTTGACAAGACGTATTGTAGCCTCTGTTTTAAATCGTTTATCTTTTTGTTTCGTGCACCAACTGGGGTTCCCAGCGTCCGGAAAGCTTTCCATCGCGTGCCAGTTTGCCCAGTCTTTTTCGTACCACGTTAAGCACCGGAGCGGGGCTCTCGTTTTCGTAGGGCGTTCCGGGCAAAGGAATAAAGTAGTGGGCACGTGCTCGTCCGCCTTTAGAGACGATTGAGTCAATAAGATCTAGGCTCTCGAGCTGATCAGCTGCAACTTCGGTTGGAAGCCCAAAGATGAAGTCCACTACTGGGCAGAAACCGTGACTGCGGCATATGTCGACCGCTACTTCAACGTTGTGACGCGAATGCCCTCGGTTAGTCTCCTCCAGCACGGCATCGCTTCCCGATTGTGCTCCGATATGAATTGAAGTGTTCGCGCAGCGTTCCTTGACGACCTCAAGAAGCTCATCTGTAACAAAGTCTGGGCGCACCTCGGACGGAAAGGTTCCGAAATAAACTCGACCGTGAAGCGACGCGAGGAGCTCGGCAACTCTTGTGAGTGCTATGTGATGCCCGTCAGATCCATAAGCGAATGCGTTAGGCGAGATAAATCTGACATCTGAAAGGTAATTACTATAGAATGCGATAGCTTCCACGCTGCGATGCCGCATTTTCGTGCCGAAGAGGCGCGATGTTTGACAGTACTTGCAGTTGTGCGGGCAACCGCGGCTGATTTCGATAGGGGCCCGCAGGTTCTGGTTGAAGGGTGGGTAGGCGTCAAGTGGTACGTGAGGTCTTGGGCGGGTTTTGTGGATCCTGCCTGACTTTCTGTATGCGATACCTCGCACCTTGTCAAGGTCGCTATCGTCCGTAAGCGTAAGGATTAGTTCAGGGAGTGTTTCCTCGCCCTCTCCGAGCACGACGACGTCGAATTGTTCCAATGCCTCGGCCGCTTTGGCTGAAGGATGAGGCCCACCCGCTATGAATACAGATTGAGTTCGTGAGTTTGCTACCTCACGATAGACTTCACGTGCTTGCGGCGTGGCGAAGCTATAGATCATTATTCCATCGCGCGGTCGCGATGAAAAACCTATTTCGATCCCTCGTGAGGTGAGTATTGCTTGGATTGCTGCCAAGCTAAACGTGTTCCTCTTATCAAAGCGTATAGTCACGCCTGAAGTGGGATTGGGGTGAAACAAGCTACGCATAGGCCGAAAGCAATGATTCCTAACACGACGCGCTTAGTATCCAGCTTTTTCATGTCGTTGATCGGCTGCGGATGTCCTCCGGCCGCGAAAAACAAGGTGAAGAACCCCCAAAACAGAAGCATTTCTCCGTTTAAACCACTTAGCGAGTAGTAAACGCCGGTAGCCATCAGTACGAGCGGAACTGCTGCTGATATGTACGCCGTTTTCTCTCCAGAGAGGGCTCGGGCAACATGTCCTCCGTCGAGCTGTCCCACGGGCAGGAGGTTTAGGCTGGTTATGAGCATGCCTATCCAACCAGCGAACGCCACTGGGTGCGTGCCGATCGACGTGGTCGGAACAACTTTTTCGATCAAAGCAAAGAGAAGGGGCGTTCCAAAAGCTATGGTTTGCGCTTGAGAGGGGCCAGCGGCAATGGGGGGGAGCAGGAATCCGACTATTGTGACAGCAACAGCTGCCGCGAGGCCCACAAGCGGACCAGCAACTCCCACGTCAAAAAGTGATTTTCGGTCTGGAATGGCTCCTTTAAGCTTGATGAGTGCGCCGAGAGTTCCGATGGGGGATATCAAAGGCAGCGGTATAAAGAACGGTAAGCTAGCCCTCATTCCGCGACGCTTTGCGACTAAGTAGTGAGCTAACTCGTGAGAGCCAAGCACAAACATGACGGCTGCTGCAAATGGCAGCCCCTTGTAGATAAGGAAGGGCTCAGTGAACGGATTGACGTCGTAAAAAAGAACCGCACCGGTGAGCATGATGGCCAAAGCGGTAGCGATTGCAAGAATAACGTTGATATGCTTCTTGTCGTCAGCATCGCTAATAGGCGTCGCCAAGAGAACAAACTCACCGTGTTCGCGCTTTAGTTCCACATCGTAACCTCTCTCGGCAAACTCATTCCAGAGAGTCGCGAAAAGCGTCTTGCTGTCAACTTTAGGTTCGCCGTAATATTTGATAACGGGCCCAGCAGCTTGCATCTCATAAACGTGGAATACGATGTTGATTCGGTCCAAGTCGACTGGTTCGTTCACGTTTCCACCTCAATGAAACCTTCAACGCAATTTACGAAGACTCGTGATCCGGATTTGATGGCAGCGATCGGGTCGACCTCAAGTCTGTCGATGAGTGGTATGTTTGAGATTATCGCACCAACGGCAACAATAGTTTCGCTCGAAACGTTAATAATTGCGGCCGGGGCTTTCCCGTTTCTTTTGAGTTGATACATTACATACGATCCGACTGTGGATCCCTTGCCTTGCGGAAAAGTGAGAATAGTCCCCACAATTGACGTACCGTACAGCTCGTGCTTTGGATCCTTTATAACTCCCTGTGTGGGATCCACACCCCCCAAGAACGAGAGTGGTTGATGCGTAACTACGGCACTCCCTTCGCCAATCCCTTTCGATATTATTCGACCTTTAATCCGTTGGAGCATAGAAAACGCCATTATCGTGTCGAGGTCACTATGTGTTGCACGCGGTATTCACACAGCTCGAAGTCGTTCCGATGACGGTATGCGAATTACACAAGTTTGGTCCGTATTCAAGGGCTTTTCCGGAATTAACCATCATGCTTCGTTTTTCAAACGCTGGCGACACAATCATGCACGTGTCGCAGATTACGCGGGCGCCAGTCGCTTCAATACGAGAGATCAATGAGCTGCAACGATCGGCCACAAACCGTGACGTGCAGATCCAGAGAGGCCGCGTGACGGTGCGTCCTTCTAAAAGCCGTGCAATCTCCGTGAGTTCAGAACGTGAGCAGTGCGGACATCCTAGCACGACGACGTCAGGTTCGCTCGAAGAATATATGTCGACGTCTGAACGTTCGAGTTCGATGATTTCGCTGGACATCGCTCCTTGTTCTGGATAAAAAAGGGCCACAGAGCCTGTTGCGGCCATGCCGGCACCAAGCGCTTTCAGTTCATCATCGCTTGGTGGGGTAACAAAGGAAAATTGTGGCACCTGCGAGTTAATAATCTTGCCAACAACGTAACCAAGCGCGCCAAAATCAGCGCCAGCAAGGGGAAAATCTATTTTTATTGATATGTCTGGGACTCTATTCTCATCGAGGTGATACCCGTAGTCTGGCGTTTTTCCCACCAGTGCAGCAGCAAGTGCGCTGGGCCCTCCCTCTCGATTGGTCCGCGCGCCGAGAACGGAGTTCGCATAAGAGACCGCGGACGACTCGGACCAGCTCAGATGAGCCTCTTTGCGTGGAGCTTTCACATAGTAGGGCGTGCAGGTGCATTGGGCATCGATTCCGAGCGACTCATATCGTCTGATAATAGCTAGCTGCTTTTCAACGAAAGCTTCCTTGATTCCCATCTGTCGCCATTTGTATCTATCCATACCCATTGGATTGAGCATCGTTGGAACGGTAACGCTCCCAGTTAGGTCTGTCAGGTATTCTAGCCCAGCCTCGCCAATGGTTTTATATGAAACACCAGCGATCTGAGCGCTTTCGATTGGAATAAGTTTTTCCGCTCCGTAGATATCGCCAAGAGCGACTAGGATCTCCATCGCTTTTTGTTTGACAGGGCCTAATTCGCCAGCGAGGGTATCTTCGTCGTTTCGATTCAGGTGCATCATACGTACTTTATAGTCACATTACTATAAAAACTAGCCCCGATCGACGGAACTGATTATGGCGCAAAAGCGACAAATCCGAGCAGCTGCGTGCCTCAATCCGAGGGGACAACACGCACACCTCACGCGCTAAGTCCCCATAGGTAGCATAGCATAAGTGCGCTTATGATCGTCTAAATAGAAAAGGTGGTCTGAATCTGCGGACGAAGACGGCGCCGGTTTTCCCGTAATAGCTATCTTGCAAAAACTCACATCTGATGACCAAGAATAAGGAATAATACTTGCCAGCAGCCCTAGAATTGAACACTCGCGCGAAGCTTTTGCCTGGCTGTGCTTCGCGACACCGCGACGTGCTCTAACATGGCGATACTTATTGACGATCCGAAGGCGCTTCCAAAGTGGCGGTTTGTATTCGTCTGCAAATCAGAGCGATGCTTGGACGAGCGGCTCACCGAGCTAAAAGAACTCGAAAACAAGTTTCCGCAATACTTATACAGCTACAAATGGGAACACATTGGCAAAAATTATGTGGTTCGTTTGATAAACGTGACTCTGCGATAATCTCTGTGAGGAATCAGCTACGGAGTTTGACGCACACGTGAGCGCAGGATGGACGCTTTTTGACGTCCTTAAAAGCGCATGGACCGGTCGCTAGAGCTTGCGAACGCTATCAAAACTTTATCTCGTCTACGCAAAACGAAGTCGCGGTGCCGAGCACGTTGTTCGCAACATAGTGCCCTTTCGCGTTACCAATACACACGTTTTCGACTAAACCATCAAAAGGTAAGCGCGACCCGTCCAGCGCGTGCGGCCGTGTCGGAACTGTAGATTTTCAATAGTGTTCCTCTGTGCACGCGTGCTATTGATTACTGTCACCCTAGCTCATATGTTCGGGCCCCCACGAGACCACTCTCAGCTGCGCGGCCCGGCTATAGCTTCGTTGATGCCAACTGGTAACGTTTATGTCTTCGTGAGATCTGAGTTCCTGTCCCCTCTAGAAACTTCCTTTAGTCTGTTAACGCCGTCGATTTGATCTATGACCTCAGCTACAGCTTGTGGTACAAGTTGCTTCCACGGTTCGTCACAAAGCATCCTTCTTCGAATCTCTGAGCCTGAAAAGGCTTCTCGTTGGTAGAGCGGGGAAGACTTGACGCTAAATCCTACCTCATTGAACAGTCGGATTACGTACGGATTGTTCGTGTAAACGACATCGAAAGGAGGGGTCATTGTCATTACGTGCGAAACCCATACCGCGTTTCTGCGGATGTCTTCAATCGGTATGACGTACAACAAGACATTAATATTGGCTAACGAGCGCGTAATCATTAATATTCGTTCACCAGCTGTAAACGGATCTGAAAACGTGTGACTGAGCTGAGCACTACCGACGCCGACAATAATCTCCTCGCATTCGCGAGCTATTGTTTCTAGGACTTCCTGATGTCCTAAGTGATATGGCTGAAAGCGGCCGATGTAAAACGCGCGCATGACGTTGGGCTCTCTTTTGGGAATGCTCTTGTAGCTTTATAACGCTTTTGTTCACTCTTATTCGATTTCCGAGCGTGCAAGACTAATCCAAAAGTGTTTAAGCGCAGTTTTGTAGTTTTTGAGAGGATCGATTTGAACGGGTCAAACGCGAAATTAGTAACTCAGTGGGCAACCGATTGAAATATGTTTAGTAAAGGTAACACAATGCTATCATAATGACAGACGATCGCAGGGGGACAGAGCCGCTGAGGGATACAGTTGCCGGCACAGGGACCGCTAGTGTGAGACGTTTGCTGCACCAGAGTAACGAACTCATTGATAATATTGCCGCGCTAACCGACAAGCGTGCTGCGCTGAATCCGCTTCCAGGCTCACTGCGAAAACGGCACCTACGATGCGGCAAGCGGAGCTGTCGCTGTAGGGCTGGCGCGTTGCACGGCCCGTACTACTATTTTGAGCCCTCACGGCAGCACGGGAAGTGGCGTTACGTACCCAAGGAACGGCTCAGCGAAGTGCGGCAGGGCATCGCAGATTGGAAAAAGCAACGGGAAATCGATGAGATGCTCGGAGCGTGTGCAGCGCAGCTTTATGCTTCTCTCAAAGTGCTACGGCAGGAAGTCGAATTGCTCGTACAACCGGCGCAGTGAGTTCTTGGCATAGACGGCGCGGTGGGACTATTTTCGCGCGGGAGGTTCCTACTCTAGCTAAACCAATATACTTATATATATAGAGTAGGATAAGCATGCACACGTAGGGTGGCGCTGTGCAGCGTGCAGCACCGCATCGCGCAGGAATTGTCGATGGCGCATATTCATTTGCCAGACGGGGTCTTTTCGATCCAGTGGGTAATCTTTTGGTGGGTGCTGGCGATCGCGCTCATTACGATAGTCCTCATTATCGCGCGCCGGCAGACCATCACGACGCAGCGGCTCGCTACTGCGGCGATGGTGGCAGCAGCATCGTTTGCGATCTTTCAGATAAACCTGCCCTTCGCCGGCGGAGTGCACATGAACCTCACTCCGCTCATCGGTATTCTGGCCGGCCCGGTTATCGGACCGATGGTTGTGTTCATCGTCAACCTGCTCAGCGCCTCTATAGGCCACGGCGGGTGGGGAATGATCGGCGCAAACACCCTCGTCAACTCGAGCGAAGTCATCAGTGGGTTTTATCTCTTTTACTTTGCTACCCGGCGGTATGAGCTCTTCACCCGCGGCGCGGTCGCCGCGTTCGGCGGGTTGATGGTCGGAAACGTACTGGCAGCGCTCATTATAGTGATCTCGGGAATACAGGGGAGCACGCTTTCGGGTGTTACGTTGGCGATTTACACGTTGCAGGTTCCCATACTGAACATGTTCGTGGCCGTAATCGAGGCGATCTTGACGGGGTTTGTGGTGCAGTACTTAGGCAGGGTGCGGTACGACTTGATCGCACCAAAGACGTTGCTGGGTGAGATGAGACACGACCTGCTCGTACCTCAGGTGCCTGGTGAGTGACGTGAAGTGGCAGTACCTCATCGTTGCATTGATCTTCATCGGCGCCGTAGTGATCGCCCTTTGGACTGCCACCCACGTCAACATGGTCGATATTGAAAAGACCTTGTCTTCACCAACAAACTCCTCGGGAGCCAACTCCTCGCCGGAGCCAATCTTCTTTTTGAACGAGAGCATTATCGAGGGGGGCCAAATCCTGCTATATCTCGCGATTGTGGTGACCTTGTTTGTTATCGCAATTGGCAGCACCATTTACGTGTCGAGGCGCCGATGATCGCACGCTTGCGGTTTCGTAAGCTATTACGGTCTCGTCGAAGCTGGCTGGTGCATATCTCGCCGCGGGAATGAATCCGACAATCTATCGCGTGATTTTATGAACTTTGCGCAAACAATAGTTACGTGCCTAAGATGGCGAGGCCATCTGGCAGGCTTTGAAAGACAATAATGACGAGACTTGGCTTTAGCAAACACATACCCGATCTGGGCTTGATTACGCACTATTCAGAATTCGGGGACAGTCCCGTACATCGTATCAACCCATGGATCAAGTTCGCTCTGCTCCCACTGATAATATTTGATCTTACAGTCGTCTCTAACGGAACTCTGCTCACCTTCATGTACTTGGCTGTACTCATTTTTTGGGTTGCATCAGAGTCACCTGTCGTCTTGCTCGCATACTGGTACACGATGCCTCTCTTTTTCGTTGTAAGCATTGCATTCTTTCTTATGTTCGCAGTTCCAGGCGCACCTTTGATAAGTTGCGGTCCGTTACAGCTGACTGTCCAAGGGCTGGAGTTCCTTGCCACACTTGTTCTCAGGTCGCTGATAGGGGTAACGTACAGTCTGACGTTGCTCATGACCACAAAATACAACTATATCACCCATATAATCTCTAAAGTTATGCCGAGCCCACTAGACCAAATTGCCTTGCTCATGTATCGGTTCCTTTTTCTGATGCTAGACGGGTTGGCCTCGACGATCGTGGCTATGAAAAGTCGGGGTGGTCTCAACCTATCGGGCATTAAAGAAGCCAGCACGTTCTATGGCGCTGTCTTTGCCCTCGCTTTCATCAGATCATTCGACCGAGCCGAACGTGTGGCAAAGGCGATGGAATCGAGAGCGTACGATGGGAAACTTGCCTCATCTTTTAGCCCGCCGAGACTCGCTTACAGTGGCTATGCTTTCATACTTTCAGCTGCTTTCATTTCTGTAATCCTTTATTCATACGGGAGGTTCTCGCTTATTTAGCGAGTGTTGAAGATGTCCATCAATAGGCTGGCCAGCGCGTGCGATTTCCACGAAGTTAAAGAAGACGAGTTGATTCACGTCGACTGCATTGAACACACTTACCCCGACGGAACTAGCTCTTTGCACAATGTTTGTTTCTCATTGTTCAAGGGCGAAATTGTGGCAATCTGCGGCTCAAATGGAGCGGGGAAGAGCACTTTGATAGAACATCTAAATGGGCTTTTGAAGCCTAGCGTGGGGCGGCTCGTTGTACTGCAGCACGAGGTCACTCAGAAAACGGGCATTATTAGCGAGGTCGGAGTGGTGTTTCAAGACGCGGATAGCCAGGTCTTCGCTCCGACTGTTATTGACGATGTGATGTTCGGGCCGCTGAACAAAGGGCTTTCCAAGGATGAAGCACGCAAGGCTGCACTAGATGCGCTGGAAAGTATTCAAGCCGCCCACCTAATGAAGAGGATACCGTACTTTTTAAGCAAGGGAGAAAAGCGACTTGTCGCGATTGCTGGGGTTCTGGCTATGGATCCTAAGGTGATCGTAGCAGATGAGCCTACAAGTGACTTAGACCCAGTGCATTCGCGTCGGATTGAATCAGTTCTGGTTGACCTGAAAACCAACTACGGGATGAGTGTTGTCATTGCGACTCACGATATGGATCTGGCGGCAAGGCTGGCCGATCGTATTTATGTGCTGGCTGAAGGTCAGGTTATCTCGGAAGGAAAGCCAAGCGACATCTTCTACGACAAAGCTATCTTGAAAAGGGCCGGTCTGGAACAGCCCGCAGCAGTGCGGATTTATGAAAGCATTAGCCAAGATCATTCATTGGTCGACGCGAAACCAGTCAAAGAGCACGATCTGATCGAGATACTCTCGCGCGTGCTCCAGGGCGCCCGATTGTGAGGATAGAACTTAATCGCTTTTACGGCAAACAGAGGGTCACATGAAATGGAAAGAATTGTGGGGCGTCGAAGTAGAGAGTTCAAAAAGCGTTTCGCTGAGGATTAGCATCTCCGAGGGGGAAGATACAGCTCAGGTACTCGGCATTCGTAAGTGGGTGCAGCGTGGCACTGAGAAGTATCCGACTAAAGATGGCTTTGCAATACAAGTGACGCGCGCGACCATCGATCAGCTTATTAACGCATTAGAAGCGGCAAGAGACTACGCAAGCGAAGGCGAGTAAAGGACGCGTTCTTTCAGTAGTGAGCTGCCAAGTCAAGTTCAAAGCGCTGACCAACGCGGAAACGCGTTTTTGACACCGTAACGCTTCTATACTCATACGTCTTATTACATCTGAATGTCAGACGCGGAGCTCGAAAAATTCATACGAGAGAAAATAAGGCAGCTTGGGGTGGACGGATTATATGATAATCCGAAACTAACCCTCGTAGCTGAGCTGATTTACGGAACTCTCGATAGAGCTCTCGAAGCAGCGCTGAATTACGACATCATGGATGACATTATTGCTTTATATCGAAATCGATTCGATATGACGGCAATCAGTGCGGAGATGGACCATCCTGAGGTTTATAGCAAAGCCATCAAAGACTATGGGTCGTGGCGCGGCGCTTTGAAGGCTGCGAAGGCAAAGTGCGAACAAATGCGTGCAATCGAAAAGGATGAATGGACGTTCCCCAGTTACAAGACGCAAGAGTTATCTAAACGACTGGCAGCAGACGCCGATGCGGATAACAAAATAAATTCAAGCCGAGATTAAGAGCCCAAGCGCGCCTTTTTTGAACACTTCAATACTGATGATTGTATCTCGGAGCACTGGTGTTTAATATCGTGTTCTAGGCCGTTTAGATAGTCTATGAGCGTATTGCGCGCACAGTTTAGGCAAATATTTATATTTCACTCTCGTACATAGAAGCTAGACGAAGAATCACAAGTGATAAGATGGGTGAATACGACTTCGACCGCCTTATTCGGTACAGGAGAGTTGACGTGCTTTCGAAGGCTTTAAATGACGAAAATGAGCACCAGCGATTTAAGGCAGTTGATGCGCTCGAAGCGGTTGCGCTTGCTTCAGGCGATGCGGATTCATCAGCCCGCGATGTGTTGGTTCAAGCTGCGACGCAGAGCGCACACGAAGACGTGAGGTTGCACGCTAAGATCGCTCTAAGAACTCTAAGCACCTTACAAGAAGGTCGCTTCCAGAAGACGAACGATCACCGAGAAAACGGTCTGCAACATCCCGAATCTAAGAAAAACACGACGCAGAAGCCGCAACGTGAAAACCACCAACCTGAGAATAGGCTTCTTTGCGAACTGGATGAGGATTGTACGACTTTGATGGTCCGCGGGAGTTCTCTAAGCCCACGTCATAGGCCAGGCGCAATAAAGGGCGGCAAATGGGACAAACAGGCGAGGGTATGGCGATTTCCGATCAATCGAGCATCGATTGAAAGCCTCAAGAACGGTGGCGTCGTGCTGCATCCGACCGTGCAGTGTTTATGCACATCTTCTCACAACACTTGGGCTGTAGGAACGCGCAATAAGAAATGGATCAAGGTTTTAGGGGATACCCACGAGATAGAGGGCAGTATTAAACAGGTTCCAGGGTCTCAATGGGATAACTCGGAAAAAGCGTGGAGAATTCCATTTAAAGCTGACTCCATCAAGCGCCTCATACGGATCGACCGTCTTTACGTCAGCCCGTTCATCCTCGACTAGTCTATCCTTTTTTGCGCTTTTTTAGCACAGCTAGCGCGACGGAGACGTTGGCAACACTCTTCTGCGCTGTTAAAAAAAAGAGAAAAGAGTAATAGAAGGAACTATCACTCTGGTTTCGATATCAGCTTAGTCTTGCTAAGTATGGCACCGTCTCTCGAGTGAGGTGCTCTCTTTACCGTGTCACCAGCCTTTTCCATCTCACGTGCTTCATCTACGAGTTTGGCCGCGGTGCGCATCATATCGTGAGACGCCGCTGTAAGGGGCACGTACTTCTCCCACTCTTTAGTCATAAAGCAGGCTTTAACGTTGACGTCGGCGACTTTTGCTGCCATTTCGTACGCGGCGATCGCTTTTGCCCGCGCGTAGGGGTTGCTGAACTCATTGATAGTCGCCTTTTCCGCCGTCATAACGATCTTAGGTAGCTCGCATTCTTTGCCCTCTTTAATCGCTGTGAGACAAGTGTCAAGCGCAGTGTGGAGCACTCTAAAGGTGCCAGTTGCCGCAAGGACCTTCATCAAGTCGGCGTTGTAAATGGCCATCTCTACAGGGTCTAACCACTCTCTCCTGGCGCCGATCATCGCATCAGCGTTAATTAGGATGTACCCGAATCCCCCTTCCTCTTCAAGCTTGTCCTTCAGCTTTGGTGAGTCCGTAATGACGACGACCTTCTTGCCTGCAGCCTTTAACAAAGTTCGAGCTTTTGTTGGGCCTGGTTGCGCCGCATTAGGCGACACAACGACACACAAATCCGGTTCAAATTTCAGCAGTGCTTCGACAACCTTTGCCGCATCTTCTTCTTTCATCTTCGTGCCGCTCGTAACGGTCACCGCTTCAAAATCATCACGGTCTGCGCGCTCGTCGAGCAGCAAATCAGTCATCAAACCGCTTACGATGTTACCTATTTTCGCGATTCCTAATTTCACCATATTTAATTCACCTGTTACCTTTAAAAGCTAAGCTGTAGCTCTCGTAGGGCCACATCATTCTTAAGTTAAGGCAGGATATATCTCTTTTGGTTACCGGTCAGACAGAGGCTTTCACAGGCCTCTATCTACAAACGGAACTCGCAACGATCATTCTAGGTCAGCATAATCGCTCAGAATCTGGTGAAGGTCGAACTTGAAAGGCCCAAGCTCTCCTCCGTAGTTGCCTGCTGATATACTCTTAATTCCTTGCGCATGAGCTGCGGCGTGCATTCCCCGCTTCATCGCTTCAGCAATAACCCCTTCGTCAAGGCCACAAATTACGATTTCATAAATCGATTTCACGCCGTCCGGGACGAATGAATCAGGGATTTTGTCTTTGAGTGTCGGGGCAAGTCTGTGGTGGGTAGAAGCCTTCATAAAAGTCGAGTATGTTGGACAACCTACTTTAGACCCGGATGCAACAATCCCTCCTGGGAACGGGGTTATCGTCCCTTCAACAGATTTGATTGCTCCAACTGCAGCTTGAGCGGCCAAGAGCGCCGAACCTTGCGTTTCGCCGTAGATAAAGAAATTGCCCCCGGCAACACCCTTTTGCACGCCATAGGTCTCTTCACAGATGAACTCGCCCTCAAGAATGGGGATCGCCCACACGCTCCGACCACCGACAGTGGTCTGATATTCGTATCCGTCTCCAAAGAAGTGGAGCTTCACCGGCACTGTTTCTTCTGATTCCAACGCGTTGAACACAGCGGTTGTGGCGGCGGTGAGGACGCATTCTCCAATCCTTTCAATAAGGTTGCTTTTTATCTGTTTCTTGGATGGATGAACAACCATAATTATGACCCCTGGTCTGCCATCAGGAGTCTCGTTAGGCTGTACATAGCGATCTATTCCTGCTTCTGCGCTACAACCGATGACCGATGTTGCAAATCCAGTCGCAACGATTGCAGCAGTTTCGGCAAGCGCGGTGGTTGCGCCCGTAATCAAGACGCGTGCTACGTATACGGGGAATGCCTCTGCGTAGGTGTCGTCAATTTTTACGCCGTTTACCTTCATTTTAAACCTTCCAACATTTTATCATCCCTTAGCATCGTCCGCTATTATATCTTTCTGTTTCAAAAAATAGGGCTGTCAGGACTCGGTGCGCTTCTATGACCTTAGATCAATTAGTTGGAGCATTGCCGTGCGTTGATTTCTGGCTCGAAGTATCTACGGGGCGTATAAGCGTACTGGATGCGCGCGTCTGCGACATAGTACTTTAAAATTGTTTTGTGCAAGCGTTTATTGCGCATTATTCACATAGATTCTATGATGCGTTATCCTCGCAGTCGTTTTGTTGTGCAGGAGCATTTCGCTAGGCATCATCACTATGACTTTCGTCTCGAAATGGACGGAACTTTAAAGAGCTGGGCAATTCCAAAAGAAGTCCCTCGCGTACGGAAAGTTAAGCGCCTCGCTGTAAAAGTCGAGGATCACGACTTGGATTACATTGGCTTTGAGGGAGAGATTGCGGAGGGCCAATACGGTGCGGGGACCGTCAAGATATTCGATTCAGGGGACTACTACTTGCTCGAAAAGAAAGAGGATAAGATTAAAGTGGCCCTTCTCGGTAGCAAGCTCGAGGGCGTATACGAGCTTATTCGTTTGAAAGATCCGAAGAACTGGCTCATGTTTATGGTGGGTGATCGTCCGTACGTTACCAGTTAAGCAGGAGCAGACGTGACCAACTCAAGAAAGATATTGTGTAAGGATGGATGCACGGGATGCAACGTCGCGAACACTGCGCTGATCGTGCCTATCCATAAAATGAAAGAAAGAGACTTTAAGAAGTTGGGTATCGACTTTTGGACCTCAGACTTCAGCGACATATTTTCGAACGGAACATGATTACGTCTGATAAGCGCCTTTTACAGTTATTTGAGACTGCCAAGAAAATGCAATCCCAATCGATCTCTGTTAGAGACTCAAAATGCTGAAAAAGCCTCTTAAGGACTTTCAAGGTAACGAGTATCTCGAAAAGTATTTTTCTGTTGATTTCAGAACGATTGCTCGCGACACGTGCTTTCTAATGTCGAGCGTTGCCACCGTAAAAAAGCACAAGTTAACTCCACATGTTTACACAAGCAATAAGTTGGCAGACAGACGAGTCGGTTGGATCTACTACCAAGCCTATACGTTAGCTCTATCGGGCAAGTATGTCGAAAGCCTCGCGCGATTTGATGAGGTGTTGAGACTGGAGCCAGGGTACATCCACGCGTGGAATCAAAAAGGTCTATGCAACTATTTTTTAAAGCGCTATAGTAGCGCCATCAGTTGCTTTGACAAAGCTAGCTCTTTGAACTCGCTCTATCTTGAGTCGCTTAACAACAAAGGCTGCGCTTTGCAGAGACTTGATGAGTTTGGAGCAGCAATCGATTGCTTTGATAAAGTGGAATCGATACGCGCAGGTTTGTTTGAGACGTTAAACAACAAAGCCCTCTCACTGATAGCATTAGGTGACTATACAGGGGCTTTGACTTGCGTTGATCGCTGTATCTCGACGGGTTCGGTTAAAGGGTCATTTTATGTTGTGCGTAGCATATGTTTCTTGGCGCTCGACCAAATCGGCGAAGGCCTATACGACCTCACGATTGCCTTGAAGTTAGATCCGCAAAGTAAACACGCTCTGGCACTTCGCGAAGTTTTTGATCGTGCTGCTGCAGCGTGAAAGTACATAAGTGAGCCCCGTCAGACGAGAGGGTCGCGCTTTGCTTGGGGAGCTCGTTTCGCGCCCTTCATAAAGCTTTTCAACAACAATAGCTATCTAGAATTACTATGCCGTTAGACGATCGAGAGCTCGAGCAGATATCAAAGATGCTTGAACGTGGTGGCAAAATGCTTGCAGACCATTGTGAAACCTGTTACTCTCCGTTATTCAAGTTTGAAGGCAAAGTGATGTGTCCTGTTTGTTTATACAGAACGACGCAAACGTCTGTAACAGAACCAGAACGTGCTGCAGCAGTCGAGACACAATCTACTAAACCAGCGCAGTCACCACGTGCCCGTCAAAGCTTGCTCTTGGACGAAGCAATAGCTGAGTTTGTCTCAAACTTAGCTGCTAAAATGAGTACCGAAACGGACTTAGCCCGAATTCAAGTGCAGCTTGAATGCATAGAGCGAGGGCTTCGAATCATTCAGCTTGCCCGTGAGATCGATAGTCTCGTGAGCAGCTCGCGCCGTGTTGGGTAATAGGGGATAAGAAATACTTGTGGCTCCGTAGCCCTGAAGAAGCGCGATTTCTTAAAGAAAGTGGTTTGCAGCTCATACAACTAGGAGCAAGAGGTTCGTAATGGAGCACGAAGAATATCGTGAAAATCCTGTCGACGACTTAAAGGAACGGGTCTTGGAGTTAGCAAAGAGACGCGGGTTTCTCTGGCCCTCATATGAGATTTACGGTGGAGTCGCAGGATTGTGGGATTACGGTCCCTTAGGTACATTACTGAAACAAAAAGTCGAAAACGCATGGCGTGAGATTTTTGTCGTAGGGGAAGGCGCGCTCCCAATTGACACACCAACTATAAGCGTTGAAGAGGTGTTTCTCGCTTCTGGGCACTTGTCAAACTTCGTGGACCTTATCGTTGAATGTGTCGACTGCCATCACACTCTGAGGGCAGATCACGTTGTGAATGAGTATCTTAGGGGCAGAGGGATGGCTGCGGATCTCTGTGAGCCTGATATTGCCGAAGTGTGCGTCCCTTCGAGAGAGAAGACCCAAGAACTCATTGATTTTTATGGGATTGCGTGTCCGGACTGCGGAGGTCCTCTCGGGAAAGTGCATGATTTCAACTTGATGTTTGCCACCCACATAGGGCCTGGAACCCAGCGAAAGGGATACCTTCGACCTGAGACGGCCCAAGGTATCTTTTCTGACTTTCCGAAGCTTTTGAGGTTTTTCAGAGACAGATTGCCTTTTGGGGTCGCGCAGATTGGCAAATCCTTTCGAAACGAAATATCACCACGCCAAGGCGTTATCAGATTACGTGAATTCACCCAAGCGGAAATCGAAGTGTTCGTTAACCCAGACAAAAAGAGCATTCACCCTCGGTTTGATGAAGTAGCGGACGTTGAAATAGCAATCCTCTCAAAGGATTTCGTCGGTAGGGCTACAGTCAAAGCGGCGTGCGACAGAGGTATTATCGCGCACCAATACTTGGCTTACTACGTCGCGCGCAGCCAGGAGTTTTTTTTGCGCGTTGGGGTACATGAATCGCAACTTCGGTTTAGACAGCACTTACCCGACGAGATGGCACATTACGCGGTTGACTGCTGGGACGCTGAGGGACTTACGCAACACGGTTGGATTGAACTTGCTGGAATCGCTGATCGAACAGATTATGATCTGAAACAACACGAGAGGCAGAGCGGGCTCCAGATGACGGTATTTGTGCCATATGCGAAGCCTAAAGCGGTGGAGCGGACCGTCGTCCGTCCAAAAATGAACTTCCTTGGTCCAAAATATAAAAATAAAGCCAAGCAGGTGGCTGATTATCTCGCGACGATAAGCGATCCTAGCGGGCCTTTCATATTCGAAGGTCAGGAAATTGACCCCCTTGGCTATGTGATAGAAACCACTACACAGTCTGTCTTAGGCGATTTTATAACTCCGCACGTAATCGAACCGTCCTTTGGCATCGATCGCACGGTGTATACGATTCTTGAACACGCTTACGACGAAGACACCATCGATGGGGAGCGAAGAATTGTGCTGCGGTTACCCCATAGCTTAGCTCCTGTCGAAGTCGCCGTTTTCCCCTTAGTAAAAGCGTTGAACGAAAAGGCTGTGGAGGTCTTTCAACTTCTTCGACGTGAGGGCTTTTTGGTGGAATACGATGAATCTGGGACGATTGGTCGACGTTACAGGAGACAAGACGAGATTGGAACTCCTTGTGCAGTAACTGTGGATCATGAAACCCTTGAAAACGGCACTGTGACCGTGCGAGATAGGGACACCACGAAACAGGTGAGACGATCGATTGCGTCGCTCGCCGTGACTTTACGTGAAATGCTTATGGGTGGGTTTGCTATGTCTCCCTCCTAAAACGTGCCATTCAAATGAAAAAACGCATCGACAACGGCATGTGGCGAAACACGTAGTCGAGTGCAGACTCACGGGATTTGTATCGGCCCCTCCTCTTTGACCGAATTCATGATGATATTAATAGTCAGGTCCGTTATTCCGAGCGGGGAGATATAATCCTTTAATATGGTCCTTAAATGGTCGTAGTCCGTGGCTGCGATAGAGAACTCTAAGTTGTGATCGCCGGATATTTGGTTGATTTGATATACCGATTCTATTTTTTGAAGCTCTTTGATGCAGGCGTCCAAATTCTTCGGATCGATCCTCGCAAACGTCCGGGCATTGCAGTTGAGGCCTACTTTCTCTTTGTTTATCACGGCTGAATAACCCTTGATCACACCGTCGTCTTCCATCATGGAGATCCGATCACGTATCGTCGATTCCGATCTGCTTAGCGCTCTGGCAATGTCTTTGTACGTCATACGCGCGTCTTTTTGGAGCAGGTACAAGATCTTCTTGTTGATGTCATCAATACGCATCCCATCACCTTTGGTCTGATTTAGCCAAGATTTATAGCGTTACCTTATATACGTGTTTTTCCGCGCTTCGCTACCTCGCTGCGCTCAGCAGAACGATGCAAAAGAATTTATCGGCCTTTCGGCGTTCATACAGTACCAAAAAAACTTGTTGTCGCGGCGTTACGATGGGGTACAATATATTGGCGGAGCTTGCGCGCCTCGCTGCACGATCGAAGAGGAGAGTTGGCGTAGGGGTGGGGCAGCGTAACCCACATTTGTCGCTCGCAGTCGCAAAGGCGCAGCGCTTTTCGGACGTTGTGCTCGTCGGCAACGTTGGAGAGGCGGGACGAGACGTCGTACTGACGTCGCAACCTGAACAAAAACTCGTCGAAATGCTTATCGATGGCACGATCGATGCAGCAGTTAGGGGCACGATCAGCGCACGAAAGACGCTGCAACAGCTCAAACAGCAGACAGGCGCCCACCAGATCTGCCGCTCGGCACTGCTCTCAACGTCTGACTCCCGACAATTCTTTTTGCTTCCCGTCGGTATCGATGAAGGTACGTCGCTGAGCGAACGCGCTCGTCTCGCAGTTGAGACGGCGAAGCTCCTCAGCGCGCTCAGCGTGGCTCCGAAAGTCGGTGTTTTGTCCGGCGGTAGATCTGAGGATAAGGGCAGGACAGAAGCCGTCGATCTGACGCTTGCGAGCGCAGAGGCGCTGACCAAACAGCTGTGCAGCGTCGGTATTGATGCGAATAACTACAATATCCTCATTGAAGACGCCGCAAAATCATCGAACATACTCGTGGCCCCAGACGGAGTCACCGGCAACTTAATTTTTCGAACCCTCATATTTCTCGGAGGCGGAAAGGGACACGGCGCACCTTTTTTTGGAATCCCGCACACGTTCGTTGATACTTCGCGGTCAGGAGCTGCGTTCGCTGATGCCATCATCATGGCGGGCGCTCTTAGCAATCTCGCACAAGGATGATCGAAGGCGGCTATCTCCTGATGAGCCACGCTGCACGGTCGAATTTAAGACCGCGGTCCGGCTAGGGCACAAAGCCGGTAGCCCTTGCGCGTTTTGCCTGGCGTCGCAATCAGCAGCCGACAGTGCCTTCTGTCAACAATGCAGCGTTGTCTTTACGTTTGCATACTGAAGCAGACGAAACGGCACGTGGCGAAACTCAAAAAGGGTTTAAGAGCATGCGAGTAACGTAGAACAGGTCAGGAGGGAAATGCGCGAGACTACTGTTACGTTCAAAATACTTGGCATGACGTGCACTATGTGCGCTCTCACGATTGAGAAACAACTCTCAGATCAGCGGGGGGTTGTGCGTGCGACCGTCAACTTTGCGCTAGGACAAGCCACGATAACCTATAATCCTGATACTATTGGCCCCAAACAACTCGTGCAGGCCATAAAGGGTGTGGGCTACGACGTCGACTTGGAAAGGGTAGAACTTGAAGTCGTGGGCATCGTCTGCGTCTCGTGCGTAACTGCGATCGAAAATGCCCTGAAAGAAGTGCCGGGCGTTATCGATCAAAGTATCAACCCAGTGACTGCGAAAGCAGTCGTCGACTATGATCCGTCCATCGTCACGGTCGATACGCTTATACAAACGATACGAAACACGGGTTATGACGTTGCGGAAGTTCCTCCGGCTGGGAGGGAAACGGCGCGACTTGATCGGGAACAAGCGTCTCGAGAACGTGAGATCGCACATTATCGGAATCAGCTCCTTTTCACGATAGTTTTCGGAGTACCCCTCCTGCTCGGCATGCTCGCTCCCTACGTTGGTTTTATCCCGATGCTTTTCATGGACCCCGTGCTCCAGTTTGTGGTGACGATACCAGTCATGGTCGTCATAGGCTACGGATTTTATAAGAGGGCAATCGTCTCTGTCGTGCATCGCGGCGCGAATATGGACGTCCTCATCTCTTTGGGCACGATCGCCGCATTTGCGTACAGTACTGCGACGACCTTCTTCATTGCCGGTTATACTTATTTCGACACATCGGTCTTCATCTTCGCGTTCGTGCTTCTCGGCCGCTATCTTGAAGCTCGGGCGAAGGGCGGGACGTCTACAGCAATACGGGCGCTTCTGCAACTGAAACCGGAATTTGCGACCGTGATCGCAGAGGGGGTAGAACGATCCATACCCGCTGATGAGGTACAGGTCGGAGATATCGTTCTCATTCGACCGGGTGACAAGATTCCGGTTGACGGCGTCGTCACCGAGGGGCACTCTGCCGTTGATGAGTCTCTGCTTACCGGTGAAGCTGTGCCCGTCGACAAGCAGCCTGGGGACGAAGTGATCGGTGCGACGATCAACCGTGAGGGCCTCCTTAAGGTGAAGGCTACGAAGGTTGGGGCCGATACTACCTTAGCGCAAATTATTCGGCTAGTGGATATGGCGCAAACTTCAAAGGCGCCCATCCAGCGGTTTGCAGACCGAGCCGCCAGCTATTTCGTTCCGGGTGTAGTTGCAGCAGCGCTTCTTACGTTTGTTGCGTGGACTTTCGTCGGACTCCCCTCTAATGACGTGCTCCTGCGTACGATCGCTGTATTGGTTGTCGCCTGCCCGTGCGCACTGGGGCTTGCAACGCCGACCGCTGTGATGGTTGGAACCGGTCTCGGTGCCGAAAACGGCATTCTCATCAAAGGGGGCGAATACCTTGAGCGCGCTGAGGACATCAAAACCATCATCTTTGACAAGACCGGAACCCTTACGCAGGGCACGCTCAGGGTGACGAACGTCTTTAGCGATGCCTCACTGTCGGAAGCAGACATCTTGCGGTTAGCTGCGAGCGCTGAGTGGGGTTCTGAACATCCGCTCGCACAAGCAGTGTTGCGACGCGCTGCTGAAACGGGCATCGCCGCGAAGCCTCCCAAGGACTTCCGGGCAGTCGCTGGGCAGGGAGTTATCGCGTCATTGGATAGCACTGAGGTGGCGCTTGGCAATAGGGCGCTCATGGATGCGTACAGAGTAGAGATCACACAGGAAGCTAAGATTCGCGAGCTGGAGGCAGAGGGGAAGACTGTCATGTTGCTTGCCGTAAACAACGCGTTGGTCGGAGGCATCGCTCTCGCTGACACCGTGCGAGACGAAGCATCGAGCGTCATTACCGAACTTCAGAACATGGGGATCCAGACGGCTATGCTCACGGGCGATAATCAGACAGCCGCGCATGCAATCGCCACGCAGATCGGAATTAAAAACGTGCGCGCTGAAGTGCTCCCGCAGGGCAAAGCGGCCGAAGTCACACGTTTTATGGAAAGTGGTGACGTCGTGGCGATGGTGGGCGATGGCATCAACGACGCGGCCGCACTAGCTCAGGCCGATGTGGGCATTGCAATTGGCACTGGCACCGACGTTGCGATTGAAGCTTCGGACATCACGCTGCTGCAGGCTGATCTAAGAGGCGTCGCTGCCAGCATCAGACTCTCCAGACGAACGATGACGACGATTCGTCAAAACTTTGGCTGGGCGCTTGTCTATAATTCAATCGGCATTCCAATCGCAGCGCTCGGGTTTCTGCGCCCTGAGTTCGCAGCGGCGGCAATGGCGATGAGCTCAGTGTCGGTTGTTGCAAACTCACTGCGCCTCAAAGGATACAAGCTGCACGACACAGCGTTCAGCTGACGCGATCGCGACCATTTGATGTGAAGCGAAGACGCCCAAACCAGCTAGAATTCTCACCTGCGACATTGACTAGCAATTTTTCTGTTGTAACGGCTCCTGGACGTCGTCAATGCACTGTGCGAACCGAGACGCTATGTTTATGTTGGCGTCGCTTCATTAGATTGTTGATTGGATGGCACAGGCAAGGACACCGACGCGTTCCAAAAAGAGCTCACTTTATCACTCTCAGCTTCTGTACCGGGGGACGATAATAGACGCGCATAATCACGTCGGTATGGACGTTGAGGGGGTTATGCAGGAGCCTCAGTCACTTCTGCGCAAGATGGACCAATCGCACGTCGAAAAGTGCATAATCTTCCCGTTCAACGAGATCAAGCCTGGCAAAGCGTTTTCAGCTGCAAACGATTACATCGCGAAAGTCACTGCAGCTCACCCCGACAAGTTTATCGGATTTGCCCGGACCGACCCACGTCACCCACTCGCAGCAGATGAGGTCCGACGGGCAGTTAAAGAGCTCGGATTGAAGGGATTGAAACTCCACCCGCGAAGCCAGCTGTTCAAACCTTCTGATGAGACGATGGTGCCAGTACTTGAGGTGTGTGTGGCGCTGAGCGTACCTATCCTGTTTCACTCAGGCTATGCGTACGAGCCGATTCCGCCGATGATTGCCAAGGTAGCAGAAAGCTTTCCTGAGCTTCCGATCATCATGGGTCATATGGGCTGCTCGGAAGTGTGCACGCCAACCGGCGTAGAAGAAGCCATTCAAGTTGCGCGCCGTAACGATAACGTCTACCTCGAAACGTCTCGGGTCATGCTTACCTCGTGCATCGTCAAAGCCGTTCAGGCGATCGGGGATACTAGGGTCATATTTGGCTCTGACACGCCGTACGGTTCGCAATTGGATGAAATTACTGCGATGCTACGAACGGGATTTCCAGACACATCCTTAGGCCGGATTTTTTCAAACAACATCGCGGGATTGCTCCGCTAAACCTTGGCTTGCGCCGAAACCGCCCCGTTTGTCGAAAGTGCTTTATAACTCAGGGGGGCACTTCTCACTATGGGTTCAGTCGATGACTATATTTCGCAAGCGACAGATCTCCTGAACAAGGACGACATTGCCGCAGCGATCCTGATGTATCGCGAAGCGCTCAAAATCGACCCGAAAGATCCTACGGCCTTGACAGGACTTGGGACGGCGTTGAACGAGTCTGGCGAGCTGGAAAGTGCTATAGATTGCTTCAACAAAGCGTTAGAGGCCGATCCCGATGACGTTATCGCACGCAGTGGCCTTGGTGTTGCTTATGAGAAAAAAGGCAACACGAGTCGTGCCATGCGGGAGTATCGCTCCGCTTTGTCACTCGATGAAGAAACCGCCTTCCTGCATATTGCGTACGCCCGAGATCGGTACGAAAAGAGCCTTTTAAAGGAAAAAGAAGAGCTCGAATCAAAAGCTAAAGCGTTGGAAGAACTCATCGGCCGCTACGTAAGCACTATAAAGGCCGTCGATAGATCCATCGCGAAGTTTTCTCCAAAGTAGCGCCATCATCCTGGCCCGCAAAGACCCTTGGCAATCAGTGGTCGTTCGACTGCAACCGCACACCACAACCGCGATGAGGGCTCTGTGTACGACCTAAAGCCGATTGGCATCGTGCAGTCCGCGATAAAGCGCTCGGGGGATATGCCACTTCAGGGTGTTCCGGCGGTTATTAAGGTTTTTGACGAGTTCTTGGAGGGGCTTACCGGCATCGAGGGCGATAGTCACATAAATGTCATCGGCTGGTTCAACAAAGCCGAGAGGGTCCCATTAATGGTCAGGCCCCGAAAAATAAACCCCAAGCTCGAGGAGCGCGGCGTCTTCTCTCTCCGCTCACCTACGCGCCCAAATCCGCTGTCGCTTTCTGCCACGCGGCTAACAAAGGTGGAAGGGCCCCTCCTATACGTCGAGCCGCTCGACCTCATCGATGGATCACCGATCGTCGACATAAAGCCGTATTCATCGGGATGGGACGCAATTTTTTGGGCGCGAGACGTTCATTCTGCTCTTATTACGCGTCATATGGTTCAAGCTGACGTGCTTGCTGAGCTCCTTCGCGAAGCGTACAATTTTCACGGAGAGAAATGTGGCGCCATAGCAGTTGCGGCGAAAATCGCGTACGATGCCGCACAAACACTTGAAGCAAGTATGAGGGACATCTCTCTCCGACTTCCTCGAAACGTGAACACGCACGTAGGTGACGGTCTTGTTGGCATCTCAAAGGCCACCATAGGCAATGTTAGGCTCACGTTTTCCGAAGATCCTGACGTTCTTTTTTTTACAGCCGCGCAGTCGATCAGATATCGCGTTTTCGATGTGCCTAACTTAGAAGCACACCGCGTTTTTGAGCTGAGCCCTGACGAACTCTTTGAGAGGCTATGATACAGCGTCGCACGCTCTTCTTGCGCGAAACGCCTCAAAGCACGCACCGGGTTAGTCTGCGTGCGTTTCCGCGAGATGTTCAATATTGCAGCCCCTCGCTGCCATTAGAGCACAACTTCTAAGGCTAAACAATATATCTCTGCCACGTGACGTGTTTGTATGCAAGAAGATATCTCAGTTCGCGTGACGTACCTGAGCCACTCGTGCTTTGAAGTGCAAGACGTTGATCACACGCTCTTGGTTGACCCATTTTTTAGTAAAGAGAACCCTTACGCGCCCAGTTACGCCGGAAAACCCGATATCGTGCTTGTCACCCACGAACACTTTGATCACAGCCCTGCCGAGCGGTTTAACGCGATGGTAGTCGCTCCACCAACTCTTGCGGGGAGGTTTAAGAGGATGATCGTGATGGAGCGCGGTGAAAGCAAGCTTGTTGAAGGGGTTCGCGTGACAATGATCCGAGCAAGCCATCACCAGAGCAAGTACCCTGCCGGCTACGTCTTCGAACTCGGCGGCGTTCGATTCGCGCATCTTGGGGACACGTATTTGGACGGCGTTCAACCGTTGGAAAACATTGACGTGCTATTCATTCCAATAGGTGGCTTTTTCACGATGGACGTAGAAGAGGCGCTCGAAGCGCTCGACATCATTAATCCAGAAGAGGCCATTCCGATGCACTACGACACCTTCAGCCAGATCAAAGCTGATCCGCAGCGATTTAAGCAACTAGCTGAAAACGCAGGGCACCACGTCACCGTGTTGTCGATTCGTGGGACAGCCACTTTTTAGATTGACCCCGCCGTTAATGTCGAATCGGGGCTTGCTAGCAGGCGATCACGCCGGCCCCCGCGAAGTGCACAGGCCAACCCAGATAGCGACTGGTAAGCCCGACATCTCCTGCGACGGCGTACACGTCGTCTCGGAAGCGCGCACCGTTTAGAAGGACTATATGCGCCCCACTTCGAAGAGCAACTTTTTTCTTAAACCTTGTACATTTGAGTTCCGAAGGAAGGTCACTTCGAGGCTTCATAATATGTCGTTGCTAAGGCGCGGATTACCCGCGCGGTCTGCGGGCCGACGCCTCGCACTTTGGTAAGCTCTTCTGTCGGCGCGTGAAAAAGGGTCTCAAGCGAGCCGAAATGCTCAAGCAAGGCGCGCGCGGTAACGGGTCCTACTGAGGGGACTGCGGAGATAACGTACTCTTGTTGTTCTCGAAGCGTTTTTAAAATCTTTTTTCCTCGCACTGCGGGGGGTCGCTTTTTGCCTGTTTGTTCTCGCGTTGCGATCGCAAATAGTAGCATTGCCGTTTCGGTAGCGTCGCGCGAGCACAGTATCGGGACCCCCAGATCAACTGCAATGGCAGCCAGCATGCCTCGAATGGCGTTCTGGTGCACCTCGCTACGTGTGTAGAGGTCGGCACCCTCTACCACAACTAGCGGACGTTCGTAGTTCGTGGCTAGTTCTTGAATTTGAACAAGAAGATCGCGCTCGGTCATTGAGGCAATGAAATCGCTGTCAGTTTTTCGTTCCACGGCGACTCGATCACTAATAACGTAGTCAGCTACGGGAAGCGTCTGGCGCTCAACGAATGCGCCAAGCGCTTCAAGCTCTTCTAGGACGCCGGATCTGCCTTCTCTTCGGTCAGCAACGACGCGGATGAACCGTTCGTCTGCCTTTTTTTCCTGGGAATCAAAGTCCAAAAGCGTCTTTTGGCGTTCTTCAGAAATAGCATTCGCCGTTGTTTTTGTAATATCTTGGTGGCTCTGAATCTGTGTCGCTGTAGCGCCCTTTTCTGCTGCGTGGAAGCTGCATTGGGTTTCTAGACGGGCGTGCGTTGCTCCTGCGTCGGTTGTCTGTGGGAGCGTGGCTTCTGCCGACGTCTCTTGTCCTCTTTCAGGAGCAACTTCAACACGTTCCGCGGGAAGTGCCCTTGTCGTGCTCATGCGCTTCATTTCAGCACTCATCATACGCTTTTTCCGGGTGCTAGATAAGCTGTACGTCTCATCTCGTGTCCCCTTGGTTATCAGAACCACGACGCGACCCGACCTTCTTCTCCCCGTGCGGCCCTCGCGCTGGATGCTGCGAATTTCAGAAGGAATCGGCTCATAAAATACGACCATATCGGTAGCGGGGATGTCCAAACCCTCTTCTGCGACACTCGTCGCGACGATAACGTTGAACGTTCCATGTACAAAGTCTGACACGAGCTTTACTTGTTCCTTTTGAGAAAGGCCCTTCAATCCATCTTTCTTTGCTTGGCCGACAAATTTCTCTGCCCTGACGCCACCCAAACGATTGAGGGTATTTTTGACGACTTCGGCGGTATCTCGATAGTTTGTAAATACGATCACACGCGAATCGGGCTTGAGCGCCAGTTGTCGTGTGACAACGTTTTTCAATGCCTCGAGCTTCGGATGGATTTCGTCAAGACGATTTGAGAGCTCCATGGCAGCCTTGATGCGGTCATCGGCGACGAGGTTTCGCGCTGCTTTATTGCCTTTTTTTGACTGCGCTTGCTTGTTTAGCCGCTCAAAGTACTTGCGCGTCGGTATAACGCCTTGGGTTTCGATCAGTCCAATCGCGTGTCGCAACTTAATGACCTCAGCAACAAGGGACATTGCTCGGTAGTTCCTGTCAGCTGCAACCTTGTGTTGTACCTTTATCAATTCTGACGTGGATACCCATTCACTGAAGACGACTTTCATTTTGATCAGCTGGCGCAACCTTTCGGCAGCGGCCTGCTTGAGATGCTGTCGAATTGTGTCCATCTGAGGTGGCAAGTCGAATCTTTGCATCTCGACATTCTTTTCGTGCGTGTATGGGTATACGTCCGGATCGGATTCGGTGCGGATCTCGATATTGTCGATGAACAAGCTTTCGCTGACTTCATGGATCTTCTCTATCGTGCCGCCAGGAGACGCGGTCATGCCTAAGATGAGCGGGTCCTCTGCTTGTTCGACGTATTTGCTAGCGATGAATCGGTATGCGTAGTTGCCTACCGCTCGGTGCGCTTCGTCAAAGATGATCAGTTTGACACCAGCAAGCGTGATCCGCTCCGCTTTGAGATCGTTTTCGATGACCTGTGGAGTCGAAACGATCGCTTGTTGATCCTCCTTCCAAAGCTCCTTTCGCTTCTCGGGAGGAATCTCTCCGGTAAAGATGGTTGTCTCTGCAAGCAGGTGTGATCGCAAGAACTCCGCGTGCTGCTCGACAAGCGGCTTAGTCGGTGCGAGAAATATGACCCGCCCACCATCTTTGAGGCGTTTCGCTATGGCGAGCAGCGCGACGACAGTCTTGCCAAGCCCGGTCGGCAGTACGATCATCGTTGAGGTGCGCACCGCCGATTCCGCAAGTGCGACTTGATACGTTCGGGCTTCGACGGAATTGGGGACAATTAATTTCAGGTCAATGTAATCTCGCATTCCCGCTTTAGGTTAGATTCAAGCGTTATTATAGGTATCCGTATTTTGTTCTCAACCTCTTTCCTAAAGGCAGTCTAAGGCAGGAACCGATACGCTTATCTGCCGACAAGCAAAATTATAGTTTAACAGGCTTTCGGCTGCCACGTCTGACAGGGATAATCGTGCAAGAAATCGTGCAAGATGCGCGTAGCAATTTGAAACACCTAATCAAGGAACACGGCTACTTCGCTGACGGCCCCTACACATTGTCTGCGGGGGGGACTAGCGACTGCTATTTCGACTTGCGTCGCGTCACGATGGACCCGCGTGGCGCAGATTTGATCTCCGAACTCATGCTGGAGCGGCTGAAGGGCGTAGCTAATATAGCCGCGGTAGGAGGAATGGAGAGTGGTGCGATACCGATCGCTACCGCAATCGCTCTCAAATCTCTTGAGTGCCGCTCAGGCGAATTGCGGGCTTTTTTTGTGAGAAAGACTGAGAAAAAGCATGGAAGGAAGCGCAGGGCCGAGGGGCTTATACAAGAAGGGGACGTCGTCGCGTTTGTCGAAGACGTTACGACCAGTGGAAAATCAGTCCTCTCAGGAATAGCCGCCGTTGAGCAGCTTGGTTGCACAGTTGCAAAAGTGATTAGCGTTTTAGATCGCGAGAACGGCGCTCAAGAGCTAATAACGAAGAAAGGTTATCAGTTTGAAGCGTTATTTAAGGCAAGCGATTTCAAGTAGTAGCGAATCACGAACAAGGCATTTATCGCTCAAGAGAATTTTTTTTTAGGCGCAGGCGAAAATGCGCGGACTGTCGCCGGGGTATATGAATCTAGACAAAAGCGACGAAATTCAGTTGTATTGTGAAAAATGCAGCGCCATCTTGAGTGCGGACACGGCAAGCAGAACAATTCTATCTGACGGAAACGTGCACACGTGTTTTGCCAAGACTGGTGCGTCACATGCTAATCATCAGGGGACGGCTCTCTGAAACTCTAAGAGTGGTTTTCTGCCATCCAAACGTTGAGAGCTGAATTCGACGAGTAGTAATCGCCAATCTGTGGATCATAGACGAGTCCGACACAGCCTAAAGCGGCAGCAGCACTCATTCTTTTTTCTTTAACACTGAGGCTGGTCACAGAGATCAGGTCCGCGATCACGCTTTACCTGCCGACTTCTTCCGCGCTGTCACAATTGACCCGACCGGCCGCGACGCCTGTGAGCAGTCCTTTGATGAGCCCTATCGTCATATCTGTCGAGGTTGTCACGTGCGGGTAAATGAAAACGCCACATACAGCGGCACCGACGGCGCTACCGACGCCAGCGCTGCTTATGCGAAAAATCTTTCGAGACCGCCATTGCTGATGATGCTCGATATAAAACCAGCTATTACTCCTGCGATCAGGGCTATGGAAGCTCCAGTGATAGCCGATTCTGCCCCGCTAGCAAATGAACTGAATCGTGCGTAGGTAATCTAGGCAAAAAAGGCCCCAAAAACGGAATAGAATGTCGACTCTTCAGCTATGTTGACTGAGCCTACAAAGATAAGTCCCGCAACCGCGCCGATAAGCGAGCCGGTTACGCTGCCTACGTACAATCCAGCTAGTGTTTGGAGAATGTTTAGACCAAAAAAAGCTCGTTACTCTGGAAAGCAGCCAGTCAATTTATGGCAGCGATAAACGTGCCCGTTCCTGTTCTCGTCTCTGCGACGACTGGTCTTTGCTTAGCGCTCTGGCAGGCGCGCCTTCGTCGCCGGCTCCACTGTTAAAGGAGTTTATTTCAGCCTTAAGCTGCACAAACTCTTCGCACAGTCTATTTAGAGCTAGCGAGACTCGTTGATCCCGTCCTGCGGCCATAGCTTTGAAACGCTTGATTACGATCGTTTCAAACTCGGAGAGATTCAGTTGCCGCGAACCAGGAATGAGGCTCATAATCTCCAAGCTCAACGCGCGCTTTGGGATAACAAGTTCAAGGCCGCGTTTGCCTAAACGCTTGTGCACGCTGAGCTTCTTGTTCTCGATACGGCGCTTGACGCTCGCTGTTGGAACTCCTAAGAGCTTAGCAGCTTCCTTTATGGTAAAATAACGCTCTTCTTCATTCATCGGACACGCTCTGGCCGGCCAAATAGAGAGCAATGCTCATGTGCTGCGGGTTTATGGCGTAACTGTCTATGATACAGCAAAAGTATCTCACAAGTCCGTCTTGTACCAGGGGGGCTACTGCAGCTTCAAACTCGTGCCGCCGTTCTTTCTCATCCCGAGCTTTGAAGAAAGGAGCGACGGCCTCACGCAAGATAGCAGAGTGCATCGCACGCGGGGCGAGCGGCATCAGCTGCGCGAGTATCGCTCTTTGAAGCTCAGTCATTGCTTGGAGCTTCTCGAGATAATAGCCATTTTCTTCGCGCTGATTTTTCGTCCTCAGGTCGTTTCCGCCTTCTGTATTCACCTGCAAAAGAGTGCTGTCGGCTATCGCGCACGACTTAAGATGAGTTCCTTTCTTGGCCCACGGCATCTGTCTCAAGACCGTAAGGACAACGTCTTCGAATAAAACTCTTCTACTTTGGAACCGCGACAGGCGCTCGAGAGAAGCTATTTGAGCGTAGACGGATACAAGTGAAGTCGAGCCATGGCCTACGAAGTATCAATCAACAAGTGTGACTCCTATGATGATCAGATGGTCAGGAAGGCTATCGAAGCGAGCGTGGCACCGCTGGGTGGACTCGAGTCGGTCATCGCGGACGCTGACCGCGTGCTGCTCAAGCTAAACTTACTGTCCGCGAAGTCACCTGAGGCTGCCGTTACCACACACCCTGCAATAGTGAAAGCGACCGTTGAACTGGTGCAAGAGCTTGGAGCAACTCCTGTGGTCGGGGATTCTCCCGGGGGCGGAAGCACCGCAGCGTCGTACAAGGCACTACTAGAGAAGACCGGCATTCAGGAGGTCGTTGACGACACGGGATGTCAGCTTGTGCGATTCGACGAGGCTAAACTCGAATTTGCCTCACAAAAGGCCAAGACGTTTAAGAAGCTTACGCTGGCCAAAGCGGTCACCGAGGCAGACGTGATCATAGGCCTTCCGAAGCTTAAGACGCACAATCTGACGTATTACACAGGCGCCGTCAAGTTGCTGTATGGTTACATACCGGGGATGTTTAAGACCGAGTACCACCTGCACACTGCCCGTGACATAAACACGTTCGCCGACCTGCTGCTCGACCTCCACGAGATGTACCCACCTGCCATCACGGTCATGGATGCCATCGTAGGCATGGAGGGGGCAGGCCCCTCTAACGGAAACCCGCGTAAAATCGGGCTTGTCTTGGCGAGCAAGAGCTGTACGGCGCTAGACTACGTGGCGGTAACGATCGCAGGTTTCGATCCTATGTCTGTGCCCACAGTGAGATTAGCTCAGGAGAGGGGTGCCGGTCCGGCGCGCTTGGAGGACATCAGAATACTTGGAGAGCAGGTTCAGCCCCTCGTTATGGAGGATTTTGAAAAGACGCTAACCACATCGCTTTCGAGGGCACCGCCTTTTTTCATCAACAGCTTAAAGAGGTTTATAGCTGCAAAACCGGTCGTCGACGCTTCCAATTGCAAACGGTGCGGAGAATGCTTCAAAGCCTGCCCTCCGAAAGCCATCGCGTTTACTAAAGCACGAGGGCCTGGCATAAATTATAGCAAATGTATACGCTGCTATTGCTGCCAGGAATTATGTCCGGAGGGCGCTATTACCGTGTCGACGCCGCTTGTCAGAAGACTCCTTAAACGTTGAGTCACCCGTGCCGTGAACATCCACAACGTGCTGAGTCAGTGCAAGCTGCTTTAAATCTAATCTTATCGTGATTATAGGGTCTTGAAGCTTCAGCTGTGGTGCGTTCATATTTCAGCAGCAGCAAGGCCTGGTAACCGTCTGTGTTATTATTTGTGCGCGCTTCTTAAAGACCCTGCAGGTTAGAACCACACAACGGGAGATGCGCGGCGACCCCTCTCTTGTTTCGGGTAAATAACGCATTGAGAATCACGGCGACGCAGCATAAGACTATATGTGATCAAAACATACTGTAATCCAACAAGAAACGGAGGTGAAATGTGTACAGATCGAATAAGAGCAGTTTTGGCAGTAGCTATAACAGTTACGGCAGAGGATCGTTTAATGATGCTCCCGTGGACGTCGGCAAACAATACGACGTAAAAATTGAAGATACTGCTAGACAAGGAGACGGCATTGCGCGCATTAGCGGGCTTGTGGTCTTTGTTCCAAACACAAAGATCAACGATTCAGTCAAGATTGAAATCAAAGCCATAAAGCGCAACTGTGCGGTCGCTGAGGTCGTCGAAGTTCCTGAGGAAGTAGAATCCTTAGGGGAAGTCGAATAGACTCGCTTGTCTTAATCTGGTTTTTTCTTAAAGGATGGATCGACCGCATTGTTGTTCGGGGGTTTCAGGCCCCAATATTTGACGAGGATGTTGTTTTTCCATCAGTTTTTCATTAACAACTGTTGCTTTTAAGCAGTCTACTTAGACAGTTGAGGCTCTCCGCATAGGTCGGGCGATGCTTAAACGCATCAACAAACGACAAATTCCAAAGCCTTTTTTATGTCCGCATACGTAAACACGGTTTTGGGAAAAAAACTGGCATAAGAGTCAGGGACGAGGGAACCAACGCGCATGCGACTGTTCAAACCCGATGTTGACAAGTTAAGGGCCCGTAATGACGTCGAAGGGCTCATAAAGGCGTTGGATGATACGTCGGCTGAAGTCCGGATAAAGGCGGCTTATGCGCGCGGCAGCGACGGCACCATGCATCATCTATGGTTTAGCGCTGGGTGGCACAGCTGGGAATCCCTCGGCGGGCAGCTTGCCTCCGGTACAGGACCCAACGGTCAGCTCATGGGCCCCCGGTCGTCTCGACGTCTTTACAACCGGTACGGACACCGCCCTGCATCATCTATGGTTTAGCGCTGGGTGGCACAGCTGGGAATCCCTCGGCGGCTCCCTGACCTCTTCACCCGCCGCCGTCTCATGGGACGCTGGACGAATCGACGTCTTTGCGCGCGGCAGCGACGGCTCCCTGGCTCATCTATGGTTTAGCGGTGGGTGGCACAGCTGGGAATCCCTCGGTGGGTACTGACCTCGTAACCCACGGCGACGTCACCGGCTCCGGCAAGACGAGGTCTTTGTACGCGGCACGGTCCTTCACCACAGTTGATACTAGGGCGACTTAGCTATGGATGCTTACGAGTTTGAACCTGATCGATCTTGACGCGCCTGCCGGCAAACCCTCTTTTTTCAAATGATACTTCCAAACGGTGACATTCGGAATTGATGCGGCCCATAAACGCAGCAACTAACGTCGATAACGCGTCGAAAAAGTATCGCGACAGCGGCCAATTGTTTGCCCCATTGTGTCAAAAATAGCGCACAAGTTGCAGCTATACGATATCGCTTAAACCGTTAGCCGCCCGTAAAGATATCAAGATCGATTGCGTTTCCCATCGCAACATATCCTGCGGCGTTCGGGTGTATGCCGTCAGACATGACGAGCGCCGGATTTGAATGTCCGGGATTCTGCAGGTTGTCTATGACCGAATAAAAATCGATGAGCGGGTATCCCTTCACAACGGCGTATTCGGTTATCCACGCGTTCAAAATATCCCGATCCGCGAGGTGGTAACTATCAGGTGGGACGGTACACAGGACAGGCACGGCGCCGTAGGATTCTACTTGAGTGCACATCGCTACTATATTTTCCTGTATCCCTGCTAGCGGTACTGCACCATTCGCGAGGTCATTAGTCCCGCCTAGGATAATGACGAAATGCGGGGCTAACTGAAGGGTTGCGTTCATACGCGCGAGCATATCAGCCGTTTTAGCCCCGCCAACGCCTTGATTGACTACCGTCCAATTCCCGTCGAGCCGTGTTTTGAGATGATATGGCCAGTTATTGGGGTTAGCTAAGCCTTCTGTGATTGAATCCCCCACGCAAACGATAAGGTGCTCATGGAGCGGGTGCGATGGGGCGGTCACTTGGGATGTGGCGGTGTTAGCGCTGCTCGCGAAGCTCAATGTGCCTAGGCTTGGGAACCCCCCACTACCGCCGGACGATAACCCCCAACCGCCACCGGATGATAACCCCCAACCGCCGCCGGCCGGTAAACCCCAGTCTTTAGGACCGGGAAAACCAAAGCCAAGCACGTTAACTACCAATATGACGATTGCGATAATCGATATCAGCTTCTGCTTCATAAACAAATTCGCAAACGAGAGCCATACAACTTAAGCATTACTATTTTCAATTTAAGGCGGCGTTGAATGGGCGCGCTTCAAGCATTAGCTGCCTGGCACGTTCAGGATGTTATATGAAGTACTGAAAGGATGTGGATTTGCACGTTGATGGATGTTGAGGGATTTCGTTGCGGATATCCTCATAACGGCTCACACAACGTAACGAAGGAGTGTGAACACGGACACGAGAACGATCACTGTGCCCCCACAGCACTGCGTCATGCTTCCGTCTCATGCTGTTGGCAATGAGCGTGATTAGGTCGCATTTTGTCCGTTGAGACGTCCAAAAATCTTGGATATGGCTGCTAGAAAGAGCGGTAGGATAAATTCATCTATTAAAATAAAAAATTTAATTATAATTAGTAGCATAACATAGGACAACCGCAGCCGCAAGAACGAACCTAGCGAAGCACCAAAGGTGCTAGAGACGGCACTGCTATCTGCCAGAGTGCTCATTAGAGGGTGCCGGAACATACCCGTTTCATAGCGATGGTCTCTCTTATCACGTCATAATCGCGGAGATCAAAGCGGAACGCTTAATGCGCCCTAACGCACTACACGCGAGGGGAGTTTCCGTGACGCGAAGCTTGGTCGGCACTCTTATTGGGATCATACTCGGCCTCGTGGTAGGCGTCGTGCTAGGTGCTATTCTCGGCGGGTTGTTCGAGCTCATTCTTTACTTTATAGTGACCGTGGTCCTGAGCTGGATCGCGAGCGCCGTCGGCTCGTGGATATTCGGCGCCTTGGCAGGACTGTGGTTCGGCGGGATCATTGGCGGGGTCTTGGGCGCGTTCATCGGCCTGATAACGCACCTCCGGAACTGGGGCGCGGCGTTTCACACGGCATTTTTTAGCGTCCTTGGGGCTGTCGCAGCGTGGATTGCGTTTACTCGGTACGGCGTCACCTTCGGCGGCACGCTAGGGATCGCTGATGGCGCTCACATCGGCGCGGTCGTTGGGATCATCGCCGGCTTCGTCGCTGGGGCACTTGCAGGATGAGAAGAAGAATGCGCGCGATCTTGAGCGCCGTGGGCACTGCAGTGGGCACGGCGATATTCGGCACATACTTCTTTGTTTACCTCACCTCATCGACAAGCATCGCAGTTGGACTCGTATTGGGACTGCTGATCGGGATTTTCTCAGGCTACAACGCAGTGGCGCGAGGCAGGTAGTGGAGCTAGGGCACACTCATCGATATCGTTGGCATTCGTCTAACGACCCGGGTATCGTTTTTCGGTCTGTCATTTTCTAAACTGCAATCGTGAGCCGTTTTGCGTTCTGCAGGTTATAGGCCTTGAGCGTCCCATCCTCTCGAGCTCGGGAGAAACGGCAAGTATTTACAAAGCCGACCTAGACAGCGTTTCTGGATTTTTTGTCGTGCCTAAAGTAGATAAATTAGCGAATTTAGAGAAACGTATTGAAAATGGAGGTTATGTAAATCCACCGACGCATGAAGCTCCAATCGCCCAAAACCCTGAGTAGGCACTAGCAAACCTTGAACTCATTTTTGCGAACGTCAGAGATATTGTCGCGGAGTTTAACCACGTGGATGTCCGTGCGCTACCGAAGAAAAACTCGAATACTCTCGAAGTCGCAGAGCAAATACTCAGCGCTGATGAGTGGAGCGCACTGAAATCGCAACTGAGGCTGCCGTAAGGTCTAATGCCCGCCGCCTTAACAGCACGACGGCTGCGCCAATGAGCAGGAAATTGCCCCGCCTACAGTGCCTTATCCTGAGGTTGTAGGCTAACCGCTCTTGCGTAATCCAATCTCTTCTCATAACTGAGTAGGGTGACTTCTCAACGCAGGGCTCAACGCGGCCTCTCATGTTCTGTAGATTATGCGGGATTAAGGGATTAATCTAGTGACTATGAGAGAATACCCATTGGGTTATATCGAAGGTGAGAAACATAGGCCGGGTTAGAAGGAAGGTTTTGAAAGCTATTAAATAAAATTCAAAAAATACATTTTTGAGAGACATCACCTCTGTTTTACCTAAGTGAGGTTGAATCGTGAGCATCATATCCGATTTAGTTGATAATAAGATTCGTACGGAAGAAGCGGCTTCAAAAGCAATCAAAGATGGTGAGATACTCTCGGAATTATTAGAAGGAATTTTATCGAAAAAGGATGAGATCCGGTTCAATAGTCACCAAGTTTTGTTGAATATCTCCGAACATAATCCAGAAATACTATATCCCCAATGGGATTACCTGGAACATCTGTTAAAAAGCGACAACCAGTTTAGTCGCTCTATTGCCATCAACCTAATAGCCAATCTGGTCAAGGTCGATAAAGAAAATAAATTTGAAGCCTGTTTCGACCTGTACTTCGATAATATCGCTGGCAAAAAGACGATGGTAGCGGGACAGGCGACTTTGAATGCGGGCAAGATAGCCAAAGCCAAACCAAATCTTCAAGCGAAGATAACCAATACTCTTTTGAACGTTGACCAGATTCATCAAGGCAAACAGACCGAATTGATGAAAGCTTACGCTATTGCAGCGCTCAATGATTACTTTGATGAAATTGCTGATAAAGAAAAAATCTTAGATTTTGTGAAAGCACAGTTGGCAAGCGATAGCCTAAAAACGGGAAAGGCAGCGAAGGTTTTTTTTAGAGAACCGGCTGCCAAATAATCACAGGATATCCACTGCTTGAGCACGTTTAAGATGTATATTTGAAATATTGGTCAGGTGCATCTTTTAAACTTGAAATGATTGCGAAATGAGAGAAAGCCGCATTGCTTACAAACCCATCGGCATCATCCATAGCGAGCATACTATTGCAGAGGAAACACCAATCCAACCGGCCTATGCGAAGGGCTGCCGTGGGAGGGCAGAGATATTTCCCGAATATGAAGAAGGCCTGCGCGACCTCGATGGCTTTTCGCATGTTTATCTGATTTACCATTTCCATTTGTCTGAATCTGTAAAACTTATCGTGAAGCCCTTTCTTCAAGATGTGGAACGCGGCGTTTTTGCCACGCGGGCGCGCAGCCGCCCCAACGCGATCGGTCTAAGCATCGTGGAACTGGTTAGCCGCGAAAAGAATGTCCTTTACCTCGATGGTGTCGATATCCTTGACGGTACGCCGCTTCTTGATATTAAACCTTACATAGTGAGGTTCGACTGCGTACAAACCCTCCGTAATGGCTGGCAAGATGAGGTCGACGAGGAAACGGCCAGAAAGCGGGGGAAACGCGGCTATCGCGGCTGACCCGACTTCTGGGCGTATGAGTTGTTGCCGAAAACGATCTTATTATCACTTTTTGTCAGGTAGCATCGCACCTAACCCTATTCGCGGCCACTTTGTGATATCTTCTGTTGGCGGCCGCACCACGAGCCTAAGTTCGGCAGCGATCTGCTCGCGCGTTTCGCCCTGTAACTGTAGAGCGTCAAGCGCCTCGTCGGTTGCGGCATAAAATGCCTGCCGCAGTTCAACCGAATCAATGTGGTCGACGTCGATGCTGCCAAGCGGTGTTTTTTCGGTCACTATCTCGCCTGATGGATCGCGATACTCGCGTATTAATGTGGCTTGAAGATACCACTCACCGCGGACTTGACGCAGCTCTGACGGGATGGGCTTGTATTCGCTACTGATCGAGTACCAACTAGATTTAGTGTCGTCAGTCACGTTCTTTGCCTACGTAGGGGACTATTTTTCGCCTTTAACTTCCTTGCCCTTGTAATACTCCTCCTTTTTCTCTTCTTTAGAGTCAATCGAGACTCACCTTATCGTGTCGTTGGACGCAAACGTATCAAAAACCTCTACGCATTTTTCGGCGGCAAAGCACGCTCGATATCGATTTTTCGTCACCTGCGCGCGCAATCATGCGAGAAACGCTTACCGTATAGATAGGCTCTCACGGCGGATTTGAGCGTACACGCGGGCAGCGTTTTAAAGACTGACTGCGTAGCACCCCCAAGAAGAAGAACCCGCTAAGAAAGAAGAGGCTTCGGTTAAGCGGCTGCGACCGAGGCGGTAGAACACAGAAAGGCGATCAAGCGGAAGTCTGATCGCTCGATCTTAGCCATTTTTTTGCCATTTAAACATCGCAGCACCGTTTTTACGGTCACGTGTGTCCGAAGCTTTTATATACTTCTGTAACACGTTTTTCGTTAAAGAACGTTTTGCGTCAAAAAACGTTTT
>Ga0208692_1000047_pt1 | contig 126748 bp, 123 predicted proteins | sample June2015DPH_20_1_3_FD_184721 | JGI IMG/M metagenome (GOLD analysis project Ga0208692, IMG submission 184721) | Peatland microbial communities from SPRUCE experiment site at the Marcell Experimental Forest, Minnesota, USA - June2015DPH_20_100... | ecosystem: Environmental > Terrestrial > Soil >... | reverse complement strand
CGCCCGTATTCATAAGCTGTGTATAGCCCGGTGTACTCTCGAAATTAGCACAAAACGGACAGCCTATCTCGTGGAAGTAGAGAATGGTGTAGCCTGGTGAAGGAGAACCAGAGGGTGTGGCCAGCACGGTTGGTGTGGCCAGCACGGTTGGTGTGGCCAGCACGGTTGGTGTGGCCAGCACGGTTGGTGTGGCCAGCACGGTTGGTGTAGGTGTCACGGTTGCTTTGGCGGTAGCTACTTTAGATGAAGAATTTGCGGTCGCCGACGCAGTTGGTGATGATGAGGATGATCCAGTGCATCCTGCGGTGGCTACACAAATGAGAAGTGCGGCACATATCGCTATCATTGCTGCTTGTTTTTTCATAAAAGTCATACCTCGAAAAATACGTTCACTGTGAGTACTAAGACTCTTGCTTCAAGGTACATAAGGTTTCTGCATGAGACATCGTTTCACGTGACTTTTAGGGGTTATTTGCCCAGATAAGGCCCTTATCGTCCTTTTGTCGATTTCGGCAAAATTAGATCAACGCCCCGGCGATGCATGCAGTAGACTTCAAGAACACTAAGTTGATACCAGTGATGATGAACTGCACCCCAATGGGGAGCAGGAGGAGCCCGAGCACACGATTGACCGCCTTGAATTAACGTCACATGTCGCCGCGAGCCTAACCTGCTGCGAGCAAGCTATCTATTTGTGCATTGATAGCAGAAGCATCGGTAGGATCGACCCAACGGCCGATTTCAGTACCGTGGTTTAGCAAGATGAGCGTTGGCACTCCTGTTACATTATACTGGTCGGTGCGAAAGCTTTGATTGCTCACTATCCATTGCACGTTGACCTTCTTTTGAAGCTGCTGAAAGCTGGTCGTGTTCTCTAATGCTTGACAGTAGGGACAGGTAGGTTTATAGAAGAAGAGCACGCTCAGGCTTGCCGATCCTCCCGCTGAAGCAGAGGGTGTGGGCGTCACAGTTGCTGACGCGGCAGCTGCTTTAGATGATGCATGTGCAGTCGCCGACGCAGTTGGTGATGATGAGGATGCAGCGCATCCTGCGGTGGCTACACAAATGAGAAGTGCGGCACATATCGCTATCATTGCTGCTTGTTTTTTCATAAAAGTTATACCTCGAAAAAATGAACGTTTACTGTGGGTGCAGAGGCTCTTGCTTTAAGGTACATAAAGTTTCTGCATGAGAATTCGGTTCACGTGGCTTTTGGGAGTTATTTGCCCTGAATGGGGGCTCTTACCGTTCTTTTGTCCCTTCGGCATAGTTGAATCATCGCCCTGTAGTGAGGCAAGGAGTAGACTATATAAATGCTGCTTTGATGCCGGTAATGATGAACTGCACCCCAATGGCGAGCAGGAGGAGCCCAAGGACACGATTGACCACCTTGAACTCCTTTTCGCGGATGCCTCCAGCAATGATGTAGGAGTGAACCATCGCATAGTAAACAGCGCCAATGACGACAAAAATGGCCGCAAAAACAACAGCAATCGCCGGCCAGCCCTGCCCTGCAGCGTCCCCGGTAAGGACTATCACCGTTGTGATTGCCCCCGGACCTGCTATGATCGGGATGGCCAGCGGCGTTACCGCCACATCCTCGGCATAATCCTCGGGGCTCTGCGGGACCGGCTGCTTGGTGTAGGACACACGCGCGTAGACCATCTCAATGCCAATCAAGAAGAGAAGGACCCCACCCCCGATTCGAAGGGCGGCGAGCGTGATGCCAAAAAGCTGGAGGATTCCGTAACCTCCGATAGCAAAGACGAGCAAAATCACGAGCGCATACAGGGAGGCATCACGAGCTATCCTCCGCTGGTGCACGCGATCAACGTCTTTTATCAACGAGACGAAGACGAGCACCACCGTGATTGGATCGATGAGAATGAAAATTGAAGAGAAGGTTAATAGAGCAAAGCTTAGCAGATCCATCTTCTTCCTCCCCTCATCCGATGTTCATTTTGACGCACGTGTGCTCAGACTCACGAGCTTGTGCTGATGGTGTCTTAAGGCTGCCGTATATATAATGGCATCCTCGGACTTCAAAGCAACGGGGAGACAGCTAACAAAAGCCGGTTGCTCGAGACTAGAGGTTCTTCCATTGCGATTAGCGGTCCAAAAAAGCGCGTCAGCGAATGTCCTCTCCGAGCTGATGCACGTGCAGAAAAATAGGCCGGTTTCACCTGCGCCGTTGTCGTGCTGAGAGATCGATCGATACCGTCGGTAAAGGCGTCGCTCACAGCGTAACGCTCGTAGAACTTTTTTCAAACCAGAAACCTTTATGGTGAACCGCGAGAGTGGAGTACGACGCAAGCACCTCGTGTTTTAGGACTATATTATGAAAGTACTAGTAACGGGCGCAAGCGGATTACTTGGCACCGCATTGCTTCGAGCGGCATCACAAAGCGGCGCGATCGCTGTCGCTGCGTATAACAGTCACCCTCTCAGCGGCGGCCTGCAGATGGATGTCACCGAACAAGCCCAGGTCCAAGCCGCCATGCAGCGCGCTGCCCCGGACTATGTCATACACGCTGCGGCTTTTACCGACGTCGACGCGTGCGAAATCGAACAACAACGCGCGTGGGACGTAAACGCGCTCGGCACCAAGCATGTCGCCGACGCGTGCGAGGAGCACGGCGCAAAATTAGTCTATGTTTCGACCGATTACGTCTTTGATGGCGAAGACGGCCCCTATTCAGAGGAGGATCCGACCCACCCCATTAACGTGTACGGCGAGTCAAAACTCGCCGGTGAGCGATTTACCTTAGATCGCAGCGACAATGCGGTCGCTCGCGTGTGCGTCCTGTACGGGCCCAATAAACCCAATTTCGTCACGTGGGTGATCGATTCGCTACGCACGAACACACCTATTAACGTAGTAAGTGACCAATACAACACGCCGACCTACGTCGGTAACTGTGCGCGCGCCCTGCTGCGTATGTGTGAGCTTGACCTTGCGGGCGTCTATCACGTTTCTGGGCGCGAACAACTCAGTCGATACGCCTTCGCCTGTGCCATCGCTGACGTGTTTGCGCTGAATGAAAAGCTTATTAACGTGACAACGACAGACACATTACGACAGCAGGCGCGACGGCCGATGAACGCTTCGCTTAGAGTTGCGAAAGCCGAGCGCGCCCTGGGGATGCGCCTTGCAAACGTGCGCGAGGGCCTCACCCTCCTGCGGGACGAATTGGGATGAAAGGCTTATTGCTTTCGGGAGGCAGCGGCACGCGGCTCCGGCCGTTGACCCACAGCGGACCGAAACAACTGATCCCCGTTGCGAACAAACCCGTACTCGTGTACGCGCTCGAGGATCTCCGAAAGGCGGGTATTACTGATATCGGGGTCATTCTTGGACTTAACGGCCGGGAACAGGTCATCGAACGGATCGGTGACGGGGCAGAATACGGCGTGAACGTCTCTTATATCGATCAAGGTGCCCCGCTCGGAATCGCACACGCCGTCGCGTGCGCCGAGGACTTCTTGGCGGACGACCCGTTCGTCGTCTACCTCGGCGACAACATCCTGCGTCACGGGATTGCCCCGTTGGTGGCGGAGTACGAGCAGCGGCACTGTGACGCGGTCATCGCGCTGCAGCGCGTCGCCAACCCCGAACGGTACGGCGTCGCGGAACTTGACGCAGCTACGGGACGACTGGTACAACTCGTCGAGAAGCCCAAAGCACCGAAAAGCGATCTTGCGCTCGTAGGCGTGTATCTTTTCACGACCCCCATATTTGACGCGATCCGGCAGATAGGGCCGTCATGGCGTAACGAACTTGAAATCACCGACGCCATACAGAAGCTCATCGACACGCGCCACGTCGTGAGGCACCACGTCATCCAGGGCTGGTGGAAGGACACTGGCATGCCTGAAGATATCCTCGAGGTCAATCGGCTCCTGCTTGACGACCTCGTGCCCCACGTCGAGGGCACGGTCGAGGAGGGGGCCGTAATCAAAGGCCGGGTCTCGATCGGAGAGGAATCAGTGCTGAAAACAGGGAGCGTGGTCGTCGGCCCGACGATCATCGGGAAGAACTGCACCATCGATGCAGGGACGTATATCGGACCATATACCTCCGTCGGCGACAACACGCACGTGTCTGGGGCGCACATCGAAGATTCGATCATCATCGGCGAAAGCGTCATAACGTGCAGGAAAACAATTGTCGAGAGTCTGATTGGCGATAAGACTCAGATACGGTCGACCGATCAGAAGCTGCCCATGGGGCATCGCCTCATCGTTGGCTCGGGCTCGTCGATTGACTTGTGAGTGAGCTATCAGGGAAAGACACAGGAGCGCGAACTGACTGCCGCGATCCGCCCTCGACGCGTGCGACCTTGGGGGGCTCAGCGCACTGGTCCTCTCGCTGATGCTCAGTTGGTGCGTCAAAAACGCAGAAGACCGTTATTGCTGCTCGTTGCAGGGATGCCCTCGGTTCGGTGCAGGCCGCTGATGTCCTCAAACGAACGGATCGCGAATCGACGACTTCGCTTAGACGCAGGAGTACGATTGTATTTGGGCCTTATTTTAGCAAAAGAGTTATTACGTGCCCTCTTTATTAGCTTGTGGTGATTTATGTGGAGGATAGCAACGCAACGATAAGCGAAGTCCTCGCGAACTTGCAGTCGATTTTCAGCGGCGTTGAGTCTTTGGGCAAAGCCGTCGAATTTGGCGATAAGGTCGCCATACCCATCTACCAGTTCAACTTTGGCACGGGCGGCGGTGGCGGCGGCGGCCGCGAAGGGCGGACCAACAATGCCATCGGATTCGGACTCGGCGGCACAATCGGCCCGGTGGCAGTCGTCATTCTTTCAAAGGATACGCCCGGCGCTGAAGGAATAAAGATACACGAATTTAAGGGTAACAAGCTCGGCGAGGCGCTCGCAGAGCTCATACTCCGTTTGTGGGAGATGGTCGAGTCGCAAATGGGCAAACGAGAGAAGCTGTCGCCCGAAAAGAAAGAGAAGCTGATGAACATTTGAGAAGCGACGGACAATCAGAACATGCAGCAGAAAGAAGAGATTGAAAGCCTTTTGAAAACGTGCGAGACGGCGAAAGACAGCGTCGACGCATTTTTGCGCAGCATCAATGATTTTATCGCCGTGGTCGAAGAGCTGCCTGCGGTCGCGAGGCCGCTCGTGCGGCGAGACTTGGAGTCAAACACGGGCATGAGCGCCGACGAATGGAAGGCGTTTTTAGAGCGGCTCGGCACGCGCTACAGCTCGATTTATGATGCGGCACGGCGCGTGGCTGACGCGTTGGCCAAGGAGGGTAACGACGTAGAGGTCGCCGCAGGCACGGAAGCATTGAAAGAGGTTTCCACGCCACTCATAGAAGGTGCAGAAACTGCCATTGAAGAACTGGAGACGATGGCGTCATACATGGAGGGGCTTCCTGGGAAGATCAACATGGTGCCCGACGCGTTCCTTAATGCAGAGGCGCGCGACGAACTGATCACCTCCGTGCCTGGACGCGTCGAACGGGCTCGGGCGCTGAAGGAGCTCCTCGAGAAGACAAAAGGGGAACTGAGCGTGGTAACTTGATAGCTTCCGGTTGATAACGCCTGGTTTCTTCTGGCCCTCAAGAACGGCGTCTACTACGGTCTCGACACGGTCAGCGCCCGAATCTGGGACCTCATCCAGGAACCACGGACGCTACGTGCCGTGCGCGACACCCTACTCGATGAGTATGACGTCGACGCGGATCGCTGTAAGCGTGACCTTATCGCACTCCTTACAGAGCTTGCTGAGCACGATCTGCTCACCGTCATCGATGATGCTTAAGGTTCATCGGTTTCTTGGGTTATCGTCGGGAGAGCAATGGCGACTCGGTACGTTATGCACAAAGGTATCCGTAGCTGCGAGATTACAGCATTCAGAGGAGGTCAGAGATGAGTGGCATCGCTGGTATTTATCACGTCGATGGCAAAACCGTTGATCCGAGTGAACTCCGTCGCATGACCGAGCGCCTTGCTCATCGCGGCCCCGATGGCTCTGATACGTGGCACGAAGGGCCGATTGGTCTCGGCCACCTCATGCTCTGGACGACTCCTGAGTCTCTGCATGAGAAGCTTCCGCTAGTCAGCGGCGCGCTTGGTATCACCTCCGATGCCCGTATCGATAACCGCGATGAGCTCATCACCGCGCTCAACATCGCCACCCCGCCAGCAGAGATCACCGACAGCGCCCTCACCCTCGCTGCCTACGAGCGCTGGGGCGAGTCGTGCGTCGAGCACCTCATCGGCGACTTCGCCTTTGCGATCCACCGTGACGCGTTTCACTCACCGTTGAGTACCGTCACAGCTATCAATGAGGTTTCTCTAACTTAACGTGAGATTGAACTGATCTCCTGTTTTGCTAGAAATCGCCCGATGAGGATAGGAAGATGCTTTGTCGTCCGAATTCGCTATAATCAGATCGGGCGAGAGACGCACAACGAGGCTCGCCATATTGGGCGAGACGATTGATCATGCGTTGGAGTTCAGACTGGGCGACGGTGCTCCCGTCAAGGCGATAAATGCCGATAATAGCAGTCATCTAAAGTCACCAGTGACTACGGTAGTTTTCTAAGGTCGCATATTTAAACGCACCTGTGCCGGTGAGCATCGCCACGCTCGTGTCTTGGAAGGCAGAACGATATTTGATGCAATTCACGTGACGAGCAAGCCACGTTTTCGGGTGTCGTTGCTAAATACTGATAACACTGTTGTTTAGATCTCAGGCAGGCAGACAATAAGCAACGTTCCGACGCCGTGTCTTCATTCCGCTAGAGGTCAATGCTCCGCTCTCCGAGACCCGTGCTATCGTTGGAGGTGAGAGGTCGCTGTCGGGCAGCATCGGCGATCATTTGTGCCACGTGAGGAAGGGTAACGAGATTACGAGGAACAATCACCTTACAAACGCCTGTAGTCTTAACAAGGGCTGCACATTGGTGAACGTGCGTAGCTGCGTCTGAGCCATCGAGCAATTTGACCGCATACGAATGCTGAATGAGCGCAATGAACGCTTCTTGTGCACTAAGTGATTCAATGGCTGCCTCGTCCCCTTCGCGCAGCACGTAGACATTTCTGAGGGGAAGGCGCCGCATCGAAAATCTTTCAGTCACGGGAAAAACACGTTTCTCATAATTGTGCTCGACTTTGCTCAGTGTGGCAGGGTCGTACGTTAGTGCAGAGAGCGTTTCCGGCCAGACGTTTATCTGAGGAGAGCTCGGAAAGACGATTGGTACGACACCATCGAACTCTATTGACGTGACGTCATCAGCTACGATATCGTGGCCCAGTGCATAGAGCGCGAGAGCAAGGCTTGATTTGCCCTGCCCCGGGTTCCCAGCAAATGCAGCAACTCCGTCATTTATGGCGACAGCGCTTGCGTGCAAGATCAATCGCCCGCGCTGATGGAGCAGGGCAGCAAAAGCTGGGCCCAGAAGAAGCTGTCGAAGCGTTCGATCGTCGGTTTTTTGAGCTGGGTCGACTATGATATCTCGCCCCTTACGCACGAGAATGGTTCCAATCCCGTCCCAAAACAGGAATACGCCCTGCGCGGTCACCCTGAAGTTTGTCCCCGCTTTCGTTGCTTCTGACGCGTGTGGAAGTGCGCCGATGTAACCCAGTCGAATAATAACGTCCGCGGGCTCTCTGCTTTGGGTGCGGTTTGACAAGGGAATGGCCGATGATATCCTAAGGCCATACTCTTCATACGTAAACATAATGACCCGTTTAGCGAATTTGACGCTTTTTTCGCAAACGCTGTGACAGACCGGCGACTATAAAAGACTGTCCATAGGAAGTGTCTCCTGTCCGTTCGTGATGCTTGATGATTCTTGCAAAAAAAACGAGAAGCCCACAGCGCTTAAATATTATCTTGTAATGGGCGTTGCGCTACCTGATGTCGATAATTGGAAATGGTATTAAGGCAGCTTGACGGTGTACGTTGATGAGCTCTGCTGTCTAGTTCTGCTAAGCACAGGCTTGACACGTCAGCTCAACGGATAGCTAGCTTGAGCACGCGATTGATGTTTATCAATGCGATTGATGCGACGCGACCGGCTGAGGTAGTGCACGCGCCGCTGGGACTGGGGTATCTACGAGTTCTTTGAGACAGGATTTTGAACCAGGCTTCTTCACGTTTAAAGTAGTCGACCGTGACGTTGAGCGTGAGATGGAGGCGTTTCATCCCGACGTTGCGGCAATATCAGCAACCACGCCAAACTACGGCAGGGCAGCCACCTACGCACACATCGCCAAAACCTATGAGCTGCCCGTGTTAATAGGGGGTGTGCATATCTCGACACTGCCGTCCTCCCTCGCTGACGACATGGACGTAGGAATTGTCGGGGAGGGCGAGCGCACCATAGTTGACCTCTTCCGGCTCTATGAAGCAGATGGCTGCTTTGCGACTGATGCGCTGGCGCACACCGGGTACCCACCATATAGCCTGATCGCGTGATCGAAGAGGCGCACCGACGGTTGCCGTTATGTCCCAGATACTTTGGTCTGCAGTGTGTACGACCCCCGGAGCGAAGAGCCGCTGCCTTCGAGCAGCTTGTCGGAAGTTGCGGAGGGTTGGACGGTGGTCTGGTCAAGCACAGCGTGTTGCATCCACTGAGTGGCGTCTAGACCCGAAATAAATAACGGATGAGGAAAAGACTAAGAATTGAAAGGAGTTTGCATTCTGTTCATGCAACGGGGAGATGCGCTGGCCTATTGGAGCGTGCGCATAGATCAACAGAGTTCGCTGCCCCCCCTACAACAATCCGTACTTCCCAGCGACTTCCTTGAAGGCATCTGCGACGTAGCGTGTCTGGCCCCAATTCAAGCCATACGTGTTCAGCTTCCACGCGCGCGTCGCTCCGGCAAAAGCCCCAACAATGCCTCGCTGCTTGAGTTCGTCGCTAAAGAAAAAGCCGCGTCGCTTGTGAGTCCGCGCTACGGTGTCAAAGCTTCCGGTAGTGTCCACCTTAGTTAAAGTATGCTTGCGCGGGTACTCGCTAACACACGTGTTCCCGGTTATGCCAAGGAGCGCGTCGACAACATAGTTCGACTTAGCGACGTACTCGTCCCATTCCTGAACGCGACGTTTCACCGTCGGAAAAGACGCCATCATGGCAAGGATGTTGCCGCCCATAAGCGTACAGCCGAGCATCTGAACCTCCTTCACGCCAAACTGCCGCCCGGTCACATCGCCAATCATCTGTGTAGTGCTGAACACCGTGTCGGCGTACTCGCTCGTCGTTGCCAACACGCCGCTTGGCGCGGGCGACGCCATCGACTTGTGCCCGCTGCCAACGACGAAGTCCACGCCGAGTGCCTTGCCGTCAATAGGCTTTATGCCAACGGTATAGGCGCCATTGTACAGGATGGGAGTGTCATACTGATGGGCTGCCTTCGCCGCTCCTACGACATCGTGCTCGTTTGCGAGAGAGTAGTCAAAATGATCGAGCATGACGAGGGCGGGCGATTTGCCTTGTTCGCGCGTTACTTCTTCAATTTTTTGCGCCACAGCGTCGCCCGTGACGATATTGACATCATTTGTGGGGACTTCGCGGACCGTGGCCTTCGCGTTTTCGACTGCGAGGAACTCGGTGTAATGTCCGAGCGCTGAGACCAAAACCGTGTCACCTTTGTTAACAAGTGCGAGGCAAACGGCTTGAAAAGCACGTCGTGCCCCTGGCGTAACACGCGCCTCATCCATGCTGAGGAACCGTGCGAGATCGTTGTGGAACTCAGCGATGGGTGGCTTGGTGATCTTATCGAGTCTAAAAGGTTTGCGACACTGATCACACGTCGAGTAACCGTCTCCGTAGACGATGAGCGCCTTCATCGCCTCTGCGGTCAAACGGCCTGCAGCTTGGATCGGTTGGATGTTGATGAAGTTCTCTTCGACTTCACGGATCGGTATGTTCCCGGCGATTTTCATTCTTGAAGCTCCTCTTCAAGCTCTTCCAGCGCGTTTTTTGCTCGTGCGAGAGCGTCGCGGGCTTGCTCCTGCTGCTTGGCATCGAACTTGTGCAATGGAGCGGTCTCGCGTAGCAGCACTCGTAAGTCAGTAAGAGCGAAAAGTGCCTGAAATAAGTAATCTACAGCGTCATCCATGCGTATACCTCACTAGTCCAGACGCTTAATGCTATTAATTTTTATTCACGGAAACTGGCTTCTTGGTGGCTAAAGCGAAACGGCCACTGTGACCAACCAACGCCATTCACAGAGCGTGTGAATTCGATACCTGCATCGACTGCAGATTTAGAATCCAGTACATCGCGCTCGTATGTGCTCAAAGTTTCTGCGCACCGTCTTATCGCTATTAAACGCTGTTCCCTAAGCGACAAGCTTAATAAACTTCTAATGCCAACGCATAATTGCCGCCTTCATTCCCAAAAGCGTGAGAGTATGCGCGAACTTAAAGATGAAAATCTGACGTACGCAGGCTCGGATGATGTCACCACACAAGTTAGCGAGTCAGAACCCGCTGCGTACGCACTCCTAAACGCGCTGTTTGACTCTGTTTTGGTTCTCGATGAGGGGGGAGTTATCCTCGCTCTTAACCAAGCAGCAGCGCTCTGGCTCGGTACGACCTTTTCTGAAGCGGTAGGCGCACCAGTGGCCAAGGTCGTTTCGAGCGAGTTAGCGAAGCTGATAGCTTCGTGGAAGCAAGAAGCGATTTCTTCGAAATCTCCTCTTCGAACCGAAGCAGTGATCTACACCAAGCGTAAGGTTTTCTCGATCTATCCAGTTCGTGAAAAGCTGCGCGTCACGCGTATTGTCTTCGTTATCTGTGACGTCACTGACGAGCAACGCATACGCGAGGAGCATGAGCTGCTCACTGGAAAGGTGGCGAAGCAGACGCGCACTCTCGAGGGTTTTCTATCGGCGTCAGCCGATCTAATCTACGTTTTTGACCGAGAGATTCGCTACATCTACGTCAATCGGCCCGGAGCTCACGCGCTGGGATTCAAGCCGCACGACATGGTGGGCAAAACTTGGACAGAGCTCGGGCTGCCACGGCAGCCGATGCAGCGCATGATTGCCCTCGGCGACATTGTATTCGCAACCGGTCGCCCAGTGACCGACGAGTTGCACTGGATCGATCCCAACGGCGAGAAGGATTACGAATACGTTCTCACGCCAATTTACAGTGCAGATGGGATGGTTGAGGCGCTTATTTCGACGGCGAGAGATGTCACGGAACGCAAGCGGATTGAAGAAACCGTTCGGCGCGAACGAGACCAAGCACAGCAGTACCTTGATACGGCGGAAGTCCTGATGGTTGTGCTCGACACGGCAGGAAGGATTACTCGTCTAAATCGTAAAGGGTGCGAACTCCTCGGCGTCCAGCAAGAACAGGTGCTCGGCGTAGACTGGTTCGAACGATTTGTACCGGATCTTGCCCGACAAAAAACGCGCGAAGGATTTGTGCAGATCGTTGCTGGAGAGATAGAACCGTTCAGGCGCCATCAAAACCCCATACTGACGGCGCGTGGCGAAGAACGCGACATGGAGTGGCACAATGCACTTCTGACAGATGCCGCGGGTACTGTAGTCGGCACACTAAGTTCCGGAACCGATGTAACTGAGCGCAACAGGATCGAAGCGGCGCTCGAGCGAAGTGAGCACAAATATCGGGAGTTAGTTCAAGGCGTCAACAGCGTCATCCTGCAAGCGGACGTACTCGGCAATATTACCTTCGTCAACAAACATGGACAGCAGCTCTTCGGATATACTGAAGCCGAGCTTGTCGGACGTAAGCTAGCTGATACACTCCTGCCGCTAACGGATCTAACTGAGACCGACTTTGTCGGTTTCACACGAGATATGCTGCACGCTCCCACAGGCTACGTGCAAACGGTAACCGAGAACGTCACAAAAGAAGGACGCCACTTATGGATTGAATGGATGTTTACTGCACTATTAGACAACCAAGGCAACTTCGCTGGCGTTCTCGGTGCCGGCATCGATATTACGGCCCGGCTCGAGGCAGAAAAAGCGCTTAAAAGTGTGGAACGCCTCGCCGCGATCGGCGAAACCGCCGCTATGGTCGGTCACGATTTGCGTAATCCGCTACAAGCAATTCGCTTTGCGATTGACTTGCAGAAGAAGAAAGACGCGCTCAAACCCGCGGAGAGACGAGGAGATGCAGACTGGAACAACGTCGACCGACTCTGCAACCTCATTGACGAACAAGTACGCTACATGGACAAGATCGTAGGCGACTTGCAGGCCTTTGCACAGCCACTCAATCCTGAGCAAACGACAATCCGGGCAGTCGATTTCATCACCCTCACGCTTTCTTCTATGCACGTCCCTGAAAAGGTTCACGTGACCACCGATATCCCTGACGATCTATCACTCAGCCTCGATCCGCAGCTTATGCAGCGAGTTTTCACGAACCTTATCCTAAACGCGATTCAAGCGATGCCCGAGGGTGGAACGCTAGCGATCAACGCAACCGCCTCTGACAAAGCGGTATTCATTAGCGTCGAGGACACCGGCGTCGGCATTGGCGCAGGTATCAAAGAAAAGCTATTCAGCCCCCTTTTTGCGAACAAGGCAAAAGGCACTGGCCTTGGCCTTGCCGTCTGCAAGCGTATCGTCGAGTTGCACGACGGTACTATCACGGCGGAGAGCAACGAAGGATGCGGCGCCCGGTTTGTAGTGAAGTTGCCAGCGTGAAGATGGCTGTAGCCAGTCCATTCCTCAAGCTGACGAACCATGCTGCGCCGGGCCACAATCGGAGTTGAAACGGGGTTTATCCACAAACCCGGCAGGCAAAAGTCGACCAGAACAAGAGTTGCGTATCGTGGCGCGGGGTCGCTACGCGATATCAAAGAGCCTGTGATTTAGAAGGGACCCTTTTACGCCCAGAAAGCAGCCAAATTCCGCGCATAAAACTAGCTAGCACCGCCCCGTTTGCGGCTTCCGACCCATACGTATAAAATCATACGCAAAGTACTCCCAGGTCGTGGAGAAGGCGCTTGCAGAACGGTTACGAATGTTTGGCATCGACGAAAAACAGGCTTGTCTTTATTTAACGCTGCTCACCAGTGGCGCCAAGACGCTTGTTGAGCTCGCTGAATTGATAGAAGCCTCACGCGTAGAAGTGCTCAACACTCTCAATGGCCTTCGCGAGCGAGGAATGATTGAAGAATCCAGTGAGAGGCCCATAAAGTACCGCGCAGTGTCCATTGAAGCTGCCCTCGACGCAGCGGTTATGAGGCACGCGTATGATCTGCGGCGCATGGAACGTTCCAAACAAGAGATCATCGAACTCGTAAACCGACAACTTCCTACAGGGCCTGACGAAGCTACGCTTTTAGTGGTTAAGTAAGCAGACAACTCCCGCCGAACGTCTACGCTGCCCAGCAATATAGTCTCTTAGGATCTCCGCGCAGCGCCCCTCAGCAAAAAAAGCGCTTTGAATGCTAGAGGGCTCACAGCGTGATTTTCGAGCACTGAGAACGACACAAAAATCCGTGCAAGCTTAATTGCCTCTAGACGGCGCTGAAGGCGCGTCAACGAGTTGAATATGCCTATCCTCAAATTGTATGTCGTGATCGCTTGGGTACGGATACCGATGATCACTAAGGTTAAGCTGAATGTCGTCAGGAATTGGCTTGTCGCCAAAAGCGGGGCATTTAAGCGTTTCACGATTTAAGTGTTTGCACTTAAGGCATTGCGGCGAAGGAACCGCAACACGACCAAGGCAAGATACGTTCACGTCAATAACCTCCCTCTTTCCTGCATCACAGTGTCAGATGTATACAATTCCGGCTCACGCCACTAAGGCTCAAAAATAACCTCACCTATGCGCTTCCGAGCGTCTTCCAAGACGTCCTCGATCTCTTTTACCTTATCCTCATTCAGGTAACGGTAATTAGCAAAGATCGCCCGGGTAAGTTCGCGTAGTTGTGTGCTGATTCCAGGAATTGAACTCCACCTCGGCATTTGTGCTCTTGCATCAATATGCTCGACCACGTCACGGTGTTCCTCAAGGCACCGTCGCCCCTCATCAGTCAGTGCGTACACCTTTTTATTCTCTTGCTGGGTCATTACGACATATCCCTGGTCCTCGAGCATTTGGAGCGTAGGATAAACGACTCCAGGACTCGGCGAATACCCGCACTTTTCTTCTATTGCCTTAATGATAGCGTACCCGTGAAGTGGCTGTTCCTTGAGCACCATTAACGCGGCGTATTTAAGCGTACCGCGTTCCCGCTTCGGAGGAGCGAACAACGGAAGATCCATAAATTGTCCTTTGGTCCATTTTTTCTGGGCTTTTGCCCAGTCTTGCCATACATTTTTGTACATTCGGTGATCCATGCAAATTCCACTATTTTATTGATATATCTAAAGATATAGTATAAGACATTTTATATATAAAGGTTCCTGCACATTTCAAGGCACGTTACACGTTACCTAATGCACTATACAGCCCGCGAAAACCAGAAAGCAACGTCATTTCGAGCATACGAACCGAGGTCGCGAACGACGTCCTAACGTTAGACGCCGCGAATCCGATAGTTACGACGAGACCTCCCACCGTCGACGTGTCGCTCGCCCTCATCAGCAAGATAAACAATGAAGGCGCTGGAACCGTAATCAGCTATTCTCTGCAGAACACAAACGTGTTGAACCTGATGAAGAAAAGCCTAAACGTCTCATAACCAGCACTGGTTCCATTAGGTTCCCCGACAACCCTGAGAAGCGTGAGACACACACAGACATTGTAACAGCACAACAAAACGGATAAGCTCTTCGATGCTACTCACTACGTTGCATTAACGTACTTAGGTCTGAAACCGCTTTTTGTGAAACGATCCGTATTAAAATACTGCAACAAAAAGAGAGACTGCCAGCACGTAGCCGTCAACACGGAGCGGGGTCCGCCGCACGCAGTAAAAGACGGTTCGAGGTAGGGCCACGCAGCGGGCCCTCGCTCTCCAGCATCGACACATTAAACACTGCAGGAGTTATATTTAACGATTTCGGTTCCATTTTGACTTCCTTTTGAAAATCTGGACTAGAAATGAAGGTTTTTTGTAGCTCGGAGACTTTTATTTTTACAAATGCGCGACGTCCAGCGCATTTCTAGGCGCAAGTCCCGGGCTCGTTAAAGCTCCATTGGAAGCAGATTCCGACGGGCGCTCTGACGTCGTTTTAAATAGTTTCTAGCTTCATTTCGAATGCCGTCTCCCAGACGGCCGGCGAGCGATATTATCAGAAGCCGCCACGGACCCCATTTAATCAAGAAGCTGCTTTTTGCCTTTCGAATCAGTGGGCCCGCTCACAGGCCTGCCATTTTTGCGATTTGAACGCCTCGACACGTTGGTTTTGCACGCCCCTACCCAGCCCTGCACAGGAAACGACGCTAATCGTTGAGTGGAAGGCTGCGTAGGCTCTGGAAATGCCCAAACAACAGTCGTTCTTACTTTAATATGACTTGAGAACCTGGTAAGCCCTACTAGGTCATACCCAAGCAAGAGTCCCTTTTCCTCTAGTATGACTTGAGTTACCTAAAACCCTACAGAGTCATACCGCATGGCATTTTAGGGCATACCAACCGATAAAAAGCTGGCGACAATTAATTCCATTTTAAACGCTATCTAATCCCTCTATCAAAAAGTGATCTTGCCTATTCTTCGAGCCGAGGTGTTCATGCTCCGATCGTCACCCTACCAGTCACCATAAGATTTAAAAGCCGTCATTAGTGTTAATTGACCGGAGGAAAAACGGTGAATGCGCGAGTAGTGTTTTATTCTAGAACCGGGACTACCAAGAAAGTAGGAAAAGCTCTCGCAGAGCTGCTGCGGTGCGATAGTGAAGAGCTCATCGATACAAAGAAACGCAAAGCGCTCCTCGGCTTTATCAGGTCCGGACGAGACGCAAATACTCAGAGGCTGACGGTATTGGAGCCCCTTATTCACGATCATGAATCGTACGACCTAGTTGCACGCGGAACGCCTGTCTGGGGCGGTATGATGTCAAGTCCGATCCGGACCTATATCACCACCAACAAGTCGAAATTTAACCGCGTTGCATTTTTTTGTACGCAAGGAGGCACTGAAAACGAACGTTTGTTCAGCGATATGGAAGCGCTGTATGGAAAGAACCCGGCCAGTGTTCTCGCTTTACGCGGCGCGGACGTAAAAAAAGAGGACTATCAAGACAAGCTAAGCGCGTTTGCTGATTCTTTGAATACGGAATAGCACAGGTGAAAGCAACGATGCGGGGTCCTGCATTTAAAGGCCCAAAACAACAAATCCACGAGGCCCGAAAGCGCCTCGCTCAAACGACTGTGCGCTACGAGAAATATTACATACGAGCGTGACACGACACTATGAATCAAGAGTCCGAGGTGCCTAATGATTGCAGGTTCGCGTTATCTCTTTGCTACGGGAAAGCGCACTTCGGTTAGCAATTCGCTTTCTGCCACTTCCATAGGATTCGTTAGGTACAGTTCCATAGGCGCGCCAGTGACGTCATAATCGTTTTTCGTAGCATATTCCATCAATGCTGCATAAACAGGCGCTATTTGGCTATACGGTCCTTTATGGATCGCTGAGAGTACATTTTGCGCCGGGAATGTCTTAATCTGGATGTTGTCATCCCCTTGGGCCTCTCCGACGACGGGGATTCCCACTTCAAATTGCATTTCGCCTCGCGCCATTTCTTCAGGGCTGCTGTAATAGACCGCGAACGGAGGTCCTACCATCTGCAGACCTCCCTTCATCACCCATTCCATGAGTTCCCCTAGAAGTCGCCCCATATCGTCGCCTATCGCTGCAACTGCACCCCTATGGAACAAGCACGCCGCTTTTATTTCATCGACCATTTTCATTTCTATTTTCTTCACCATCAATATCCCTACAATTTCTGGCTCACTCATACGAAATACTTTTTCATTTGCGCTGCTTGTCGGGCCAAAGAAGAAACGAACAGCCTGCTTGACTATTTCAACGCCCGCAGACGGGTGCGAGAAGAGACCACCACGCTGATGTTGAACAGATTCACGCTGCTTACGATATTCCTTATAGTATTCTGCGAGGGTGGCTTTATTCCGACCGCAATCGCACCCGCGAATAAGAGATCACGCCGACGACAAAGAGGATCGCGGTGAGAACAATCGCAAATCCCACGTAGATCGCAACATCGCCGAAGCTACTCCCGAACACGAGAACTTGACGAATCGCGTCTGCGACTTGCGTCCAGGGGAGCAGATCGTAAACTTGGAACGTCGTTCCAAAAGCGGTTCCAAGAGGCTCACTCGGAAGCGGAAAGAACGCCCCAGTGAGGAAGGATACCGGAACGGCAATAAGGACCCCTAATTGTGCCGCCTGCCGCTCGTTTCGGGCAAACGCCGCCAGCAGTAAGCCAAGCGAAATCGAGGCTATACCGCCGATGATGCCAATAAACACGGCAAGTCCGATGGAATTCGCGCCGCCCGACCATTTAAACCCGAGCGCGACGGCGACTCCGAAAAGCAGCAAGATTTGGACCACAGCGATGACGATCCACGTCAGCAGCGTGCCGAAAAGCAGGTCGAATGACCGCATGTTGGACATTTTGAGCCTTGTTAACGTTCCGCTTTCAGTTTCTCTCGCTAGGTCTTGTGCAACGCTGCTCACTTGCAGGAGTAGGGCAAACACAATCAATCCCGGCGCCTGATAGTCAAAATACGTGAACGAGCGTGCGCCTGTGAGGGGCTGTACGGCCGCTGAAAGGTAGTCGGCGTTCAGCTGGCTGTGGTTTTGCCCCAGCGTCGCATCAACCTGCCGAATCGCAGTGGCCTGTATCTGGCCCTCGTATTGTTCAAGGACGTTGAAGATCAGGCCTTGCGCGGCGCCGAATGCGGAACTGCCCGTATCCCCCTCAACGATGACTTGTGCCGTGACGTTGCTTAGTCTCGGGAGCGTAGCATTCACTGACAGCTGGCTGCTCAGAGCGGCCGCTTGCGCGCTGCTTGAGTTAATCACCTGCAGGCCGATATCTGAAGTCGCTTCAGTCCGCGCGGATGCATTGGCCAATGAAATGACCGCCTGCGAAAAATTTTGCGGGATCGTAATCGCCGCATCAAGGCCGCGACTTTTAAGCATCGTCTGGGCCTGATCTGCGCTGACGTTAGTGAGGGTGAACATGTGCGTGTCGGTTCCCTCGTACGTGACATTTCCGAGGAGCTCGGTGAAATTCGCGCCGGCGTTGATGTGCTGGTCGGTATTGTTGATGGATACCGTTGCCCCCTGGTCGAGATTGATCACCGCAATCTTATGAGGCGTCGTCCCGGTGCCAAGCGAGCTGGGACTGCCGAAAGCGAAGGCAAAAATGATCATGAATACAACCGGGAATAGCAGGAGGAAGAAAAGAGAGCGGCGGTCTCGAAGCGCTTGCTTAAGCCCTTTTACCGCTAATGACACGAACTTGACGGTCACTCCCGCAGCCCCCTTCCGGTGAGATAGATGAAGACGTCCTCGAGCGTATTTTCCCGAATCGCAATATCTGAGACGCGGGCGCGCATCCCGTCGACGCGTTCGAGTATCTCAGGGAGAAGACTAACCGCGTTCAATGCTCGAACGTTTATTTTTCCGCCCACGTCTTTGATTTCTTGGATACCTTCAACAGATTTGAGGCCAGCTATCACGGTCTCGTTCCATTCAGATTCGGCGAGTTGCATTTCTATGATATCACCAGAGCCGATGGTCCTTTTCAGGTTCTGAGGGGTGTCGAGCTGAAGGAGCTTGCCGTGGTCGATAATGGCAACGCGGTCACTTAACGCGTCGGCCTCTTCCATGGCGTGGGTCGTGAGGATGGTGGTTTTTCCCTTGCTTTTAAGCGAGCGAATGAAGTCCCACAGCAGCAAGCGGGACTGCGGGTCTAAGCCCGCAGAGGGCTCGTCCAGCACCACGATGTCAGGATCGTGAACAACGGCGAGCGCGACGTTGAGCCGGCGCTTCATGCCTCCAGATAGCTGGGATACGCGGGCCTTCGCCTTTTCAGAAAGCGCGAGATCGGCGAGCAATGTCTGCACGCGCTCATTCGTTACAGTCCGTGAAAGATCATACATGTCGCCTATGACGGTGAGATTCTCTGCGCACGTCAGCTCCTCCCACAAAACGAGCTCTTGCGGACAGATGCCTATGCTACTTTTCGGCACACGCGCCCGGTCTTGTCCGTTGATGAGTACCGTACCGCCTGTCGGGGTCAGCAGCCCCACCATCATGTTGATCGCGGTGGTCTTTCCGGCTCCGTTTGGTCCTAAAAATCCGAATATCTCTCCCTTCTTGATTTGCAAGGTGAGATCGTCAACGGCGAGTAGGTCACCGTATCTCCTTGAGAGGCCTTGCACCTGTAATGCGTAGGCATCCGTTGTATGATCCAACGATTCTTCAGTCATGCTGTGCACGTCAATACACATTGCACTCTTGGTTTTTCATCGTTGCGCTTGGGTTTGCGCAATAATGGCACTGCCTTACGTTGTATCGCTTAGCGAAGAGTCTTGCTTTCATTCGCAAAACGCGCGAAAAATCATTTGAGCGTTCGCCAGCCGTGTTCTGTTCGAACACAGTGTCTCCAAGAAAGCGACAACCGTTTCGAAGCGCAGCCCTTAACTAAGTACGGCTTAAATAGCAACCATGTTGGGGGTATAAACTTGAGCGAGATTGAGATGTACAAAGGGAAAGCACTTGACGTGAAAACACTCATCGAATACTCGGCCAATTCTATCGTCAGCAAGACCTTGATCGATACGAAAGCGGGCACTATCACGCTGTTTTCTTTCGATGAGGGGCAAGGCTTGAGCGAACACACGGCACCGTACGACGCAGTGGTACAGATCGTCGACGGTGAAGCAGAGATCACGATCGGAGGCAACGCCATCCACGCGAATGAGGGGAACATGGTCGTAATGCCCGCAAACGTCCCTCACGCGCTCCAAGCTACAAAGCGTTTTAAGATGCTTTTGACAATGATTCGCGCCTAGCCAGCTCGAATACCGATAAGGAGGTAATACTGTGACAAAATCGAACAAGGAAACCCCTTACACAGGCGAAGAAGCCCCGGAAAGTCAGGAGTTGATTGATAAAGTACGGCACCTGAGCTTAGGGGCTCAAAGCGTCCTGTACGCGATGCTGACAGAAGAGGGAGAAGAAGAACCAGAAAAACGTGAAGGGTTCACCTCACCTGAGATATATCAAGCGTGTGCTGCCTGTAGCTTAGACGATGAAGCAACGCCGCAAACCCTGATTGAAGCGGGCATATCTGAGCTTAAAGAACAGAAATTCATCGAAGAGCGAAACGGTCGGCTATATCTCATCACGCGCACCGAGCATATGCGTACCTTTGAAAAGTCCGTCGAGAGTAGTATGTACGTGGTTCGCAGGTAAGGGTTATTTCACCTGCTTGACTGCATTCTTCACCTACATTCGGAGGAAAAATGGCTATCTATGGCAAACGAAAAAAGCAGATTCAAGAGGTAATGCGAGAAAAGGGCGTCGATGCGATGCTCATTGCAGGGGCTGAGAACTACTACTACATCACGGGAGATTATCGGCGACAGGCTCGAATGCTGTTCTATAAAGACGCTGACCCTACTATCATCGTGTTCCAGCCCGAGGTGGAGCAGGTTCGCGCGAGCACGTGGGTGAACGACATCCGCGGCTGGAGCAACGTCAACGAGCTCATGCAAAACTTCTTTAACGCGATGCGGGAAGGTGACCTTCGTAAAGCGACCGTTGGTTTTGATACGCACACCGCTCCCGGATTCGAAGTTTTTCGGTTCAGAAAGCTCAATCCCGAGATCAATATGGTCGAAAACGACGAGATCATGAGCGAGCTTCGCATGGTGAAGTCGGCTGACGAAATAGCGCGCATGAAAAAGACTGCTCAGGCCGCAGAGCTCGGGATGATGGCAGCAGCAGATGCGCTCGTCGCCGGCGCAACAGAGAACGACGTTGCGCGTGAGGCTGAATACGCCTTGCGAAAGGCGGGTTCGGAGCGTCTGGGGTTTCTCACCTTTGTGAACTCGGGTGAGCGCTCGCTCGGCTTGCACGGATTTGTCTCTCAGAGGGTGATGAAAGCGGGAGATCCGGTCATCGTTGACCTCCACCCCGTCGCTGATCTCTATGCCTGTGATATGGCCCGCACCTTCGTGTGCACCGAAGCTGCAGGTGGCATGGTGGCAAAGCCCGTAAGCACGGCGTTCGTCAAGCTTGCTGATGCCTACGATGAGGCCCAGCAGGGGGTCATCAACGCGGTAAAGCCGGGCTGGAAAGTCAAGGAGGTGACGCAGTTCATGGCTGAGTCCATCAAAAAGACCGAGTTCGCTAAGTACGTCGTTCCCGGTTACATCCACGGCGTTGGACTTGAGACTGAAGAGTACCCTCACCCGAGTCATTACCCACAACACGGCGAGATCGTGCTCAAGGCCGGCATGACGGTAAGCATTGGGCACGCCGTATTGGCAGCGCCAGGCATCGGAGGTTACCGAAGAGAGGATGTCGTGCACATCACTAACAACGGGTGTGAGGTACTGACTCGAGGGGACGCTCTTCCCGGAATTCTCTAACTGCAGTTTTTCGCTTCTTGCCAATTCATACGCCTGAACGCATCTGATGCCCTAAGCAGCTCCGGGATCTGACTTACGTTGATAACGCAGCGGCCTCTTATTTTGTTTTCCAGCCGCATTGCTCAAAGCAGCCACCTAAACTGCGCTCTTCCATACAGCAATGTTACGAAGTACACGCGGCGGCATCGTGCTTGACGACTGAATACCGAATTTTTTTAGCGACGGCCCCTATTTATGCTTAGATGCAGTATCATCAGGTATGCTCAAGGAATCTTTGCTTGTAGTGGAAAACGAGCGCTTGAAAACAGAAAATGAAAAACTGCAGCTTAAGCATTCAGAAGAGCTTAACCGACTGCGCGCTGAAGTTCAACGCCTGAAGAAGGAGAATGACAGACTTAAGACGGAAAATAAGGAACTAGAGCGCAAATACCAACACATCTTACGACAGCTCGAGAAACACAAGAAGAGAGAGGCTAATAACTGAGCGATTCTTAGCGAAACAAATCGTTGTAGGGCCATCGGCTTTTTTGACCTTGAGTAGCAAATCGCGATCAAAGCGCCCGGAGCTTCGGAGTACAAGCGATCCGGGCGGCTATGATCCTGTCCGCGCTTAAAGCGTGTGCGCAAGAGGCGAGAAGCCGAACAAACGCCAGCGTGTGTAGCGGGAAGAAAATAAAACGCGCGAACTGCCACGTGTTGCAATCGTACACAATAAAGATAAGCCTTTGCTGGCTTATCGCTTCAAGATTACTTTATCGGAACCTTGACTCCCTCGAAACTTTCTGCTAACGGTACCGTAACTCTCAAAAGTCCATTAACGAACGTAGCTTTTGCCTTTTCCGGCTCAATGGCGTGCGCAAGTATCCAGCATCCGAAGTATTCGATATCATCTCTCGGCGCGCTCAGACAAAAGCTGTTTTCAGCAGCCTCAAATTCTATGTCCTTCTTGTGTACACCGGGCAGTTCCACTTCGATCGTGTACGTATCCTTATCGTGACATAGCGATGCGCTCGGCACAACGGGGATTCGTTCTATTTCCTCCTCCATTCATAATCACCACAAAATCGTTCAATTCAAATCTTTAAATAATTTTTCCGGGCATAGATGCTTTTTGCGGTGGCGTGAGTCAAGAAAAAGGAATTTAGCCAGTCAAAAAAACGTAGCTATGTTCAGTGCAAGAACTGGCGCTTCTTAATGCTGATCGAAGCGACCACAAAACTCTAGGCACGCAGCGCGCTGAAATATATAAAAGCAATGCCAAAAAAAGTGAAGAAAATTGTTCTTAATAGCAGTTTTCAATTCACTTTCGTCTCAAAACCGCGGCGATTTTACGAAAGTTATAAGATGATGTAATGCTAAGTGTAATTTTACCCTCTATGGGTGATGTGGAGGAGAAAACACCAACTGTCAATGGCCGAGCAAATAAAACTGCTCAGGTGTTCTTTAAGACAAAGGTACCTTGACTTTCAAACACGCCATTTGACAAGAGTTTTTCTTGCCCCACATACCCCATAGAGCCCCATCTTGTTTTTTGCTGCAATAAACTGCAAGCTATCGCTTTCTATCAGTTTTGTTAGGGCACAGCCATCGCTAAACTCCTCACAAAAAAAGAAAACAACGATTCCATCAAACTTTAGGAGAGATCGAAGAGCTGCGGATACAGCTTTAGAGCAGAATGTAAAGCGTATCATCGACCGAGGCTAGCCACTTTTGATTGTTAATGCGTCACAAAACGTGAGCAGGCTCGAGATCAAAGACGTCGTTAACCCAGTGGGCGCGCTGTTGCCAGTCCTGCCACAACACCTGTTTAGATATGCTATACTTGACGGAGAGCTTATCAAGAATCTCCGTCATGTTCAATTTTTGAATATAAAGACGATACATCTCCCGCCTTCTCGCATAGAGCTGCGCTTTTTTCTTCATAGTTACACTCTCTTCCAGCTGGCGGAATAAACGTCCGCCTTGTTATTAATGACGGGCGAGCAGTGCGAAAGTGATTGATCCTCGCCTGAGATATGCGTCAGGTCCGCTTTTTCATTGACCAATAGCTCGAAGTGCGGAGCGTATCGTGCGCTTTTCTCAGATACAGTCTTGAGCGACTCGTCTAGGATAAACCAAAGTTCACTGATGACGAGTATGACGGCCCCGAGGCAGACCTAACGCTGACTCCGCTTGTCTGAAAACGCTGCTGATTGTGAACCCGCACGCTTCACGACGTGCTCCCGGGGCAGCTCCCCGCCAGCACGCATATATAGCTGAACAAGCGAACAATCGCCAGGAAATGGACACTAAGACGTCGGGAGAAACGCGTATCGGCTACGAGTGGATTGCTCTCTCAGTGACCACGATAGGCGCGCTGATGGCGGCGATTGATGCGTCGGCAGTGATCATCGCGCTCCCTACTATCATGGCCGATCTACAGGCAGGCTTCATAACGATCATGTGGGTGCTGCTGAGTTACATGCTCATCCTTGCAGCGCTGGTCCCAGTCATCGGCCGGCTGGCCGACATGCTGGGGCGCAAGAACCTTTACAACCTGGGCTTTGTCATCTTCACCTTCGGATCGCTGCTGTGCGGATTTTCACAGCCACAGTATCACGGCTGGGATTTAGTAGGCTACCGCATGGTGCAGGGTGTGGGCGGTGCGCTCCTCATCACCAACAGTGCGGTGATCGTGACCGATGCCTTCCGCAGGGGAAGGGTCGGCTTCGGCTTGGGGGTGAACGGGATCGCGTTTTCCGCGGGGTTCCTCCTCGGCCCGGTCGTTGGGGGAGTGCTCACGGCGATTTCGTGGCGATTGGTGTTTCTCATAAACGTCCCAATTGGAATTATCGGCACGATATGGGGGATACTCCAGCTCAGAGAGCCAGTGACGCTTCCGAGAGGACAGCGCTTTGACTGGAAGGGAAGTCTGACCTTCACCTTGGGACTAGCGGCACTCCTTCTCGGCGTGTCGCTTTATGCCTTTCCCATGACCGCCGTAGGAGTCGTGTACATCCTCTTTGTCGTGGCCGCCGTAAGCCTCGCTTTGTTCGTCGTAGCGGAACGACGCGCTCCGGAGCCGATGCTCAACCTGCGCCTCTTCGAGAATCGAAGCTTTGCCTTCGCCTCGGCTGCTAATGGGCTTAATGGGCTTGCCAGAGGGGCAGTGCTCTTCGTGCTTACGTTCTTCCTGCAAGGGCCCTATGGCTACGATCCGCTGACGGCAGGCATTATGTTGGCCCCTTTCGGTGCCGCCTTTTTGGTCGTCGGGCCGATTTCAGGACACCTCTCCGATCGGTACGGTGCGCGCTACCTCGCAACGGCCGGATTGCTCGTCTCCGCCGTGGGGTTGCTCGGGCTATGTACAGTGGTGAGTACAACGCCTTATTGGATCCTCGCCGTGTACATGGCGCTCATGGGCGGTGGTTCAGGCCTCTTCGCGTCACCGAACATGAACGCGATTATGAGCGCGGTTAAGCCGAGCGAGCGCGGGATCGCATCCGGCATACGGTCTATGCTCATGAACACCGGTCAGATGCTCGCCATCGCTATTGCTTTCCCGCTTGTCCTCAGCCAGATTCCTGAGGTCGTCTTGTTCCACGTCTTCTTGTACGGGGGCGGCCTCGGCGGCACGCCTCAGGTCTTAGCAGCCTTCGAGCTCGGGATGCACGAGGCGTTTCTTGTGTCAGCTGTGTTTACCGTGTTTGCAGCGATCATCTCATTTAGTCGGCCGTCGGGTGCACCGCGCGATTCTGTGGCTGCTTGATGGCGCGCATTGATAAAGCGCCAGCCCTAAAAAATAGTGAAAGGACTATTGCCCGAAACTTGCATTGCCAGTTGTGCGCTAGGATGAGGCCTGGTCCGAAACAAAACGCGATGTCTCGTTCTTGATCCAGAGCTTGAGCCCTACCGCCACCAAACTGCGCAAAGCGCTAGGACGTGAAAGAATGTTGTTCATTTTGTGGTTTAAATTCGACCCCGATCATACCGACCGGGTCCGTGAAATGTGGAAACAGTTCAAGTATCCCGAAGCCGTCAAGCTGATAGGCCGGTACGTACTCATCGGCAGGCATATTTCGGTTGCAATCTTCGAGGCACCTGATGAGGCATCACTGCTAAAGGTTACGGGACCGTTCAGCAGCCTCGGCGTGGCCCACGTCGCACCTGCGATGCCGCTTGAGGAAGCGCTTCAAGTATCGTGGTAAGAAAAGAAAAGTGCCTAAACTGTCGTTTCATCCGTTTCACTGCGTGGCGACAAGTTGAGCGCGAGCTTGGCGCGGTCACTCACGCAGATACCTTGGAAATGTACGGCGCGAGCCGCTAAGCGGGGGCAGAGTTGGTCGACAATCAGCTCATTATTTCGCGGACGGGTCAAGCTCCATGACGCCAAAAACGTTGCCTTCTGTGTCCGTGCAGTAGGCGAGATACCCCTGGCTCGGAACCGCCCGCTTTGGCATCATAACGTTACCGCCTGCGTCCACGATCTTTTTCATGAAGTCATCGACAGATGCGACGCTGATGGTGTTCGTCGTCACCTGCTCAGGCATCATGCGCGGAGTTATCGCCCCGTTGATTCCCGGTTCTTCATCGGGTCCTGTGGCGACCAGCCAGTAATCCATAGGCCCTTCCCACTTTGTGATCGTCCAGCCAAACACCTTCTCGTAAAACGCTATCGCCCGCTTTGGGTCATCGGCAGGCAGCTCGAAATGCACTACTCTTGGCATTTTATCCTCCTTGAAGAATTTTTTTGAAAGTCTCTGTAATGCAAATACTTACACCCTTTGACCGAGAACCGTGGACCAAATGCGCGAGTGCCGCTGTAAGCACGGTGCATCGCTCCCTAGAGAACAAGGAAGTGCCTGACACAAAAACGTGATTTGGAACAATTTTTTATGTGTTTGACGTCTGAAGCGCCTCAGTTGGCGCTTTCAGCGCTTTAAGCGGCACCGACACGCCGCGTGCGTAATCCTTATAACACTGCTATCGATGATGCATGTTAGGTTCTCGAACTATCAGCAATAGATTCCCCTTAGGCGTGGTCGAGAGCTAAAGAGGTATGAGATGCACGAAGAAGCTGACGCGGAAGTGCGCACGATATTAGAAAGAGTGACAAGTTACTATGGCTTTGTTCCCCGAGTTTATCAAGGGCTCAGGCACAATCCGGCAGCACTCAAAACCTTTTTCTATAAGAATGAACAGCTGGCGACTGACCAAGCGCTAAATGGACTCACTAAAGAGCTTATCGCGATCGGAGCCGCGGCCGCTCTCGGATCCGAATATTGCCTCGATACGCACATTAAAGGAGCTAAGCGTCTCGGCGCCGTCGATGATCAGATCTTTCTCGCGATACTGCTCGGCGCATCGGTTGCCGAAAGTACGGCGCTGTCCAAATCACTTCGCGTGTGGCAGCGCTGACGTGTGCCCCTCGTGCCACTGCCGACTCACGTAACGGTCACCGTGTAAGTCGTCTGCTCAGTCACAATCTGCGACGGACTGACGTTGTCGAACGTGATTGTGGTCGTTCCTTTTGCGAGGCCTTGAAACGTAAAAACTTGCGATCCGGGCACGCCGACAAGATTGTGTGGGTTAGGATCACTGATAAACACGCTGTCGGTAAGCGACAGTGCGGCGCGGTCATATTGAGGGTCCCAACGGTATCCCGTCGAAGGATTTGACCGCAGCGTTATCGTAAAACTTCGCCCTTGCGCCACGGTTACCGGCTCTCCGGGCGTGGCATTTGTAACGTTTCCTGTTTTTGTCATCGACGCGTTCTCGCTTGTTTGCACTGGTGCACTCGAGGTGTTAACGTTTCCTGTTTTTGTTATCGACGCGTTCTCGCTCGTTTGCACTGCACTCGAGGCGTTGTTGCTGCTTGTGCTCGACGTGCACCCGGCTACAAGGACTGTGAAGGATAGCAGCGCGATCACGAGGCCGGTAATGAAGACGCGCTTTTTTTCCATAATCTCGCCTTTGCAGTGCTTACTATTTATGCTGATGGGGGTGAGTCAGGCCATAATCTCTATACGGTCCCTCTCGTCGCCGTGGTCGCAAAATGTCCCCACATTACACGTGGTGGCTGGTTTTGGCGAGTGGCGATGGAGCAAAGAGAACGTCCAAAGGCACAACTCTATAGAGGGGCTTTCTGTGGCGGTATAGCGGCAAACCACGTCTCTTATGGAGTCCGGCAACTATTTACCGACCGCTGTTCTCTTTATGTTATGCTCTCCCATAAAGTAGACCTCGAGAAACTTGAAGAGCCTGAGAAAGTCGTCGGGCCCGCGTACACCTCGCGCTATTGCACGTTACCGGTGCCAAAGTACGAACTCTCTGAAACTGGCATGCGGCCCGACTGCGCGTATCAACTGGTACACGATGAGATGAACTTGGACGGCAACCCCTCCCTCAATCTTGCGAGCTTTGTGACGACCTGGATGGAGCCGCAGGCAACGCAACTCATCGTTGAGAACATCCACAAGAACTTCGCCGATCAGTTCGAGTACCCGCAGACGGAGGTGATACACAAGCGGTGCATCAACATGCTCGCACGCCTCTTCAATGCGCCCGACCCGGTAACGTTTGCCGGAACCGAAACGGCAGGATCGTCCGAGGCGGTGATGCTTGGCCTGCTCGCTCACAAGTGGACGTGGAAAAAACGCCGTCAAGCGGAAGGAAAGCCCTGTGACAAGCCGAACGTCATCTTCGGCGCTGATGCACACATTTGCTGGGACAAGTTTGCCAAGTACTTCGATGTCGAACCCCGGGTGATTCCGCTTGATGAGGACCAATTCACGATCACGAAAGAGGAGGTTGCTGAGCTTATTGATGAAAACACCACGTGTGTTGGCGTTATCTTGGGAACGACGTTTACCGGCGAGATCGACCCGATCGAGGATATTAACGACCTGCTTGTCGACATGAAGAACACGCGTGGGTGGGACATTCCCATTCACGTGGACGCCGCAATCGGCGGGTTCATTCTGCCCTTTAGCAAACCGGAGCTCGCGTGGGATTTCAGGCTGGCCCAAGTGAAATCGATCAACGTGTCTGCACACAAGTATGGGTTGGTGTATCCTGGGCTCGGATGGCTGATCTTCCGCGACACGAGCGACTTGCCAGAAGAGCTCATGTTCTACGTCAGCTACCTTGGCGACGAGATGGCCAGCTACACGCTCAACTTCTCTCGCGGGAGCGGGATGCTGTTGGCACAGTATTACAACCTGCTTCGACTCGGCTGGCAGGGGTACGCGATGGCCGCCAACGCAGTGTTAGAAAACGCCCGGTACCTCACCAAGCGCCTCTTCGACACGGGATATTTTGACATCCTCAACGCCGCTGAGAGCCTCCCCGTTATAACATTACGGCTCGGAGAGCCCGTTGACTTCTCAGTGTACGATCTGTCGGCCAAGCTGCGCGAACGTGGCTGGATCGTCCCCGCCTACACCCTCCCGCCCAATGCCGATCACATTACCATTATGCGCATCGTTGTCAGGCAGAACTTCAGCCGCGATATGGCGGATTTGTTTGTTGAGGACGTCAAAAAGGCGTATGCCGCCCTGCTCGCGCCAAAGACCAAGACAATCGTAAAGCAACGTTCGGCACGAGAAGCGCATTCCGTATTGTAAGCCGAATGACTGCGCTTTTAATAACGTAATCGTGAATGCGGCATAGAGAAACGCCCGCAAAGAGGCTTGCTTGGCAGATACGATGCCGCAGCTTTCGGTAGTTTACTCGCTGTTGCACGACAGGCTACTGAATCGCGCTGAGACGCAACGGGACTTAAGAGCCCCGCACGCTAACCCAATACACGAAACTGGTACGCTAGCAGCCACCAAAGCACAAAAATAAAGATGATTAGTAGGATCAAGAAGATTCCCGCAAGCTGACGCTGTTCCACGACATATCACCTACTGACCTTTTTTTGCGCTTCTAGATAAATGTGACATCGGCCGCGCCTTGCAAAACACGTCCTTAAGTTGCGCTCCTGTTTTAGCCTGCAGCTATATGCGGCTCTTCACTGTCCGGTAGCTCGACATCCGGGGCCCTTTTTAACATGTACGCCGTCACGACGCCGACAAGACTCAAAATCAGCGCTACGACAATGATGTACGCAAACGCCTGATTCGTTGGGGCGAGGACCACGGTCGGCCCCGCTGGAAGGGCGACCGTAATTGGGGCCTCATAGAGAGTAAGCAGCGCTCCTGCTATGGCAGTGCCGACGGCGCCTCCGATAAACCGGAATACCGTATTGAGCGCCGTTTCTGCGCCTGTTCTGCCGGGTGGAACATACATGATGAGGACATTGATAGCGGCCACAAAGACGCCTCCGATACCGGCGAACAATATCACCGTCCCTACCACGATCTCCGCAAGCGTCGAATTGAACAGAATAAACCAAACGAAACTCGCCACTACGATCAAGGACGCGAGCAGCAGGGCATTTTTGGCGCCTCGACGCTGCACGATCCTTCCGAACAGCGGACCAGCGATCAGAATAACTAGCCCTGCGGGAACAAAGATCAATGCCGATTGGAACGTGTCAAGGCCAAAGCCGACCGGAGGGGGGGTTCGAGCAAGGTAAACCATCGCGAGATATACCATAAACATCGCGAAGCCTGCGATGAACATCATGAGGTTGGTTTCGAGGACGTGACGCACACCCTTGAGCTTAAGGTCGATGAGAGGATCGCGGACGCGCAGCTCTGCATACACGAGGGCGATTACGGCGATAATAGCGATCGCAAACAGGCCGAGCGTGTAGGGTGACGTCCACCCCCAGACGCCGCCTTCGGTTAGGGGCACCAGGAACCCGACAATCGCGATCCCGAGGAGTATGATGCCCCAAATATCAAGGCGCGACGAAGTCCGCACTGGCGACTCGCGAATCTTCCAGAGTACGAGGAGCGTTACGATAGCGGCGACGGGAGCCAGGAGGTGGTAGTTTGTCTGCCAGCTGTAGGTCTGGGTGATATATCCGCCACCGATGAATCCGATCGTCGCGCCGACGGCAAACATCGCGCTGATGATGCCTGTTGCCGTCGGTACCTTCTCGGGCGGAAACTCATCCCGAATGAGCGCGAATGCGAGGGGAAACATTGCCAACCCTACACCCTGAATGGCACGAAACGCGAGCAAAATACCTATGCTCCCCGCGAACCCGTTCCCGATAACCGCAATCGTGTAAAGAGTCAATGCGACAAGCAAAAGCTTCTTTTTCCCGTAAGTGTCCCCAAGCTTGCCAAATGAGGGCGTCGTTAGACTTCCTAGGAGCAGATAGATAGCGGGAACCCATGAGACCACCGCTTCGGTGGTGTGAAACTCGGCCTGTAGTGTGGGCAGCGCTGGAATGAGCATGGACTCGCTGAATGACACCATGAGGCCGGTGAGGCTTAGGATTACTAAGACGAGCCCGGTGCTCCCTGCCAAGTCATTTGAACGTACTGCCATTCAGCGCTCCTCGTTGGGTGGAATAATTTGCGAGCCGCGGCTGCTGGAACGAGTGCCTGCTCCTAGAGCCCGCGCATCGCCGCTATTTCGTTATCTGGCAAACGTAGCATTTTACAAGTTAAATAAGGTTTTTCATTTGATATTCCCTGTAAACGGCTTCAGCTGGCAATGAAGGTTGCTCTTAAAATCAGCTGTGCATCACTCGCGGTCCGATTCGTTAGATACCGGCCGCGCCATCGCAAGCGGCGTCTGTTGGTCGCACCCCAGCAAGCATCAGAGCGAGGCTCTAGCGAACGATGACCCCCGCTCTAAACGCGTGTTCGCAGATAAGTACGAATCCCATTTCACGGTTCGTCAACCGATCACGCAGGGTCATTTCGCAACGTTTATTGCATCCCGCCGTAGTTGGCTAGACACGTCGTGCGGTTGGGGCGACCACATCGATTATCTCAAGCTTGTGAGGAACGATGAAGCCGACAGAAAAGCTTCCGGACGTGCTTGAGTTTTTCAACATTATAGCGAGAATCCGGCGTCTCAACGAGGTTTTCAGCCTCAGCTCGAGAATCCGCTACTTGTACGAAGTCCTGTGCTTTATCCTCATTATCTTTGACGTCTTTTTCCTGTTCCTTACCGTCATCTTTAACCTCAGACAAGGGAGCTTGCAGGCAATAGCGACGTTTGACGCGGTTGTCGTGCTCTTCTTGTGGGTCGAATACCTGTTTCGGGTGAACGAGCAGGACGACAAGTGGCGATACGTCGCGTACCAGTGGACCGACGTGCTCGCCGTCATTCCTTTCGACTATCTTGCCCTCGTCTCGTTCGGCGTCGCCCTGCCGTTGACCCTCGTCTTCAGGCTTGTACGGCTCGTGCGAGTCGTCGCCCTGTTGAGGTTCTCGCGACGACTCGAAAAAGAAGTCCTCGCTTTTGCCGAAAAGACGCGACTCATCTACGGCTTAGCCATCTACCTGCTCGTCATCATCGTTGGCGCGTTTCTCTTCTTTTCCATCGAATCGGGCGTGAATCCCAACGTGACCAGTCCTAACGACGCGCTGTGGTACATGGTCGTCACCATTACAAGCGTCGGCTATGGGGACGTGGTGCCCTACACGGGGCTCGGCAGGATTATCGGGGTCATCGCAATGATCTCTGCCATCCTCTTTGCGAGCCTCGTGACGGCCACCACCACGTCGGCTCTCCTTGAGAAGTTCAGGGCAGAACGGGAGGAAATCACGAAAGGGAGCAAAGAGACGATCGGAAACGTTCTTACGCAACTGAGCGCAATCGAGAAGCGCTTAGAGGAGCTCTCTACATTGGAGGACCGCACGGACGAGATCAAGGCTGACCTCGCCGAGCTCAAAGGGATGCGAGCAGAGGTGCAGAGCCTGAAAGAATCTCTTCAGGGAAAGAAGCAAGAAGAGTGAATTGCTTGGGGCTTCCGGGTGCGTGTCGCTTCAGATTCCGAATAATCAACGACTACGTTTGAAATAGAGTTCGCCATTTTCACCGCCATTGTTTTTGTTTTCGCGCTTGTCTCTCGTCGCGTTGAGAGACTCAACGTGACGGCGCCTATAGCATTCATCGCTGCGGGCATGTTGTTCGGCGCCTCACACCTCATCAGCGCGTCGATCAACAATGAGGTCCTGCTGCTTGTCGGAAGCATCGCCCTTGCGCTGGTCCTGTTCACCGATGCGTCGCGTATCAACATTTCGTTGTTGCGGGTAAACGCCAACTTGCCTGCCCGGCTGCTAATTATCGGTCTACCGCTGACGATCGCGGTTGGCGCGGTCATTGCAGCCCTCCTGTTCACGAACCTCACGATTTGGCAAGCAGCAATTATAGGAGCAGTGCTCGCCCCGACGACGCGGGTCTGGGGCAAGCGATCGTAACCAGCGAACGAGTGCCTGTCCGCATTCGAGAGGCGCTCAACGTCGAAAGCGGCCTGAAAGAGGGAGGGGCGGTGCCCTTTCTTTTGGTGTTCCTCGCTCTCGCGGCGATTCAGGCGATTCGGCCGCTCTTAGACGACAGAAGTGACGAAGATCCCCTGTTCGAATACAACTCACTTGTAATGTGGGTGAAGCGGGAGAAGATCCCACTGACGCGTATAGCCTCTCATTTTGCTCTAGGAGATTTGAGGAAGTTTGCCGAGCAATATGGCGATATTATTCAGTGGGATCAGTCAAATCGAGCGTATATCATGACTCATAGTGCAAGCGGTATCAGTTGGAAGCACTACAAGCATCCGCTGCCTGAGAACGTGTTTGATGCGTATATGGAGTATTGGGCGGAAGTCAGATTCGAAATAACGCGGAGTTTTCGTTCTAACAAAAGCTAATTATATCCCCATCGTGCAATGGTATGGCATCGCATGCTTTCGTTGTTAGGACTTCTGCGAACTAGAAAGAAGCTTCGACAACGCCTAATTGCCCTAATTTGATAACGAGGCATAAATGGCTAAAGACTCCGAACCTGAGAAATGGGGGTATGAAAGACACAAGGAAGTTAAGCACGAGCTTCTTGAGAAATACTTGTCAGTTTGGATTACTATTCTTGGGACAAGATTTAGAAAGATTTGCTATTTTGACTGCTTTGCCGGAAGGGGAGAATATGAAGACGGCACTCTGGGGTCTCCGATTAAGGCGATTGAAATAGCTGATAGAAAAACCAAAGATTACGAAAAAATATTGCTAGTATTCATTGAAAAGAATCTTGATAATTTTAACAATCTCGTTAACGTCTTGGAGAAAAAAAAGCAAGAAATTGCGAATCTCGACAAAATCGTCATACTTCCAATGAATACCGATTTCAATAGCGCTGTAGGGCAAGCATTTGGAAGTTTGGGTAAAGGACAAGATATAGCGCCGTCCTTTTTCTTTGTTGACCCTTTTGGGTATACTGGCATTCCGTTCGACGCGATAAGGAGAATATTGTCTTATCCAAGGACTGAAGTCTTTTTCACTTACATGGTTGATTCAATAAGGCGTTTCATAACTTACCCGGCCATTTCTGAAACTTTAACAGATCTCTTTGGCACTGACAAATGGGAAGAAATAATTCAAAAACCGGACAGAGAGGCTGCTTTGGTCGAGCTATATAGAAAGCAACTACACGAAGATGCGGGCGCGAAGTATAGTTTACATTTTAAAATGAGTGAAAGCCGGAGATTAAGGACATTATACTATCTAATACACGCGACTAATAATCTAAAAGGCCACTATGTCATGAAAGATATCATGAATAAGGCAAGTCCGCACGGCTCTTTTGCATTTCTCGGGCCAAAAGACTCTGCAGTATGGGGTCAAACTAGATTGGTTGATGATGACATAAACGATTTAAAGCGACAATTATTAGAGAGGTTCGAAGGCAAGACCTTGACTTTTGACCAAATCTTGGAAAAAATATGCATTCCGTGGTACCTAGAGCCTCCCCGCACTGAAGGACAGTACAGAAAAGCGCTGCAAGAACTTGAAAGCGAAAAAAAATGTAATGTACTACGTATTAGCTCAAAAAGGTCGGGGCTGAAACAAAAAGATATGATTACTTTCCCTGCCGCGTAACTTGTCAACCCGCCATTGACCGTGCAGAAGCAGGAACCGTCAGCAGGTCAGAAAACAAATAATCAAGCGATCCCTATTGACAGCAGCGCTAGTAACTGGGCAAGGGGAAGCGAGAATCCGGTGTAGATACGTTATTGGTGGTCTTATTCTCTATTCGAGTGCCCTTTTTTATGTGAGGCTCAATCTTCTTTTTCCGGCAGAAGTCTATTACGGTATTAGCGCAGTCTTCGTAAAAATTGGCAATGCCGGCAAAACTGTTAACTTTGAAATTATAATTCATTTTTCCGAAGATTATTCTATCGACGAACGACAATGCGTCGAGTATCTCAGATACGTCTTGCTTAACTAGATTCGGTGGCGGATATGGTTCAATGCTAGCCCACGTTTTTAGCCCCGCGTCATGGAGATATTTCAAAGAAGCTATCCTTTCCTTCAGCGGGGCGCTGAAGCACTCAAATCTTTGCTTGAAATCTTCGCTAAGCGAAACTAGGGTTATACCATAGGTATTTTGATTTCCGTATTCTTTGGTCTCTGCGAGAACCTTTGGGTATATCCCCTTGGTGAGGACGGTCGTTTTGATCGCATTGTCATTTAGTTTTTTGATTATTCTTAAGGTCAAATCTTCGACCTCAGGGTGGCAGTACATGAAAGGGTCAGTCGTGAAACATAAGTGCACAAAATCAATTTGATTTCTGTATTTTGGTATTTCTTGATCGAGTATTTCTATGGCATTTGAAACAAGTTTAGGCTCCAACCAGTCATTATAATCTTTGATTCTGCCAAATCTCTTCGCCATCAACATCGCATAACAAGGGTACCTACAACCGTGCGCACATCCTAGGACGTGATTAATACAAAAGTTCGCGTATTCTACCTTGCTTCTATAAAGCAAGCTTTTCTTCTTGACCGTTTTCGTCATTGCCTGATTCTTTTCTACGACAAATATATAAATATCATAATGTTAAAAAGCGCCGCGTAAGTGTTTATTCTTTACTATTTGTTGATGACTCATTGCAGCTAAAGTTTCCCAAAGCGCAAAAAGAGCGAAAAAAGAACGCTATTTTTAGCGTCGTGCTTTTTCATAGACCATTATTTGCTCTAAGCTAGCATCCGATCATCATAAATCGTGATCTACACGATCTGTGCGGCCCCTCAGACCGCTTTCAAAGCTATCAGTCAAATGAAACTCTTAAGTAAGCGAGCCTGCTAGATTATGAAGGTTGACATGGAAGACATATCGGATGCAGAGCCAACCGAAACACAAAAAAAGAACTAAACCTCCTGATTAAAAAGGCGCCGCTTGAACACAAGGTGAATCAATACAGGTTGTGTGTAGAGACCGTGGACAAGATTTATGATAGGAGAATTGAAACGAATAAATTCTATATCAGCTTACTCACTGCTCTGTTCGCGTTGCTTTCCTTAGTAACGGGGGGAGGATTTGTTTTTGGAAACGTCAAGAACTTCGTAATTCCCGCAGTGGCGTTTGTTGGGATTTTGTTGTGCATTATTTGGGTCTTGATGATTCGTTCTTACAAACTAATGAATGTAGCTAAGTATGAAGTTATACATCAAATGGAAAACGATATGGGCCTATTTCATTGCTATGAAGAAGAGTGGGCAAATATCCAAAGGCGGAAACGATGGCAACGTTACATCCCGCAAGCGTGGATAGAATATTGCATCCCTGCTATCTTTGCTCTTGCCTATCTGAGTTTATTGTATATCATGCTTAGCCCCTAATAGATGCACAGAACATATAGCGTGAATTGTTCTTTGTGGTCCACATCAGCACTCAAATACTAGGTGTCTTCACAAAAGAGTATTTTTTCATCCCGGCCCATAATCCACAGCTAGGAAAATCAGCGAGGGGGCAATTAACAACCTCAACAATTCGTCTCATTTTAACATAAGTCTTTTGACACGACCAGCGTCTTGCGATCTGACATTTCAATCAATATGTGAGACTAAAGCACTCGGTGTTCTCTAAGGTTGGGTAGCAAGGTAATTGAACCGCTCACAGACCTTCGCCTGAATAGGCAATATTCTACGCCAGTCAAACTGAGCATATAAGTGACGCACAGTTTGAGCGGTATCGATCATAAGCACTACGAGCATCCCTGCCTGAGTATGTTTACGAGGTATACGTAAAGTAGTGGCAGGATGTAAGCTTCATTATCTGAGTTGACTATGCTACTTGAACAAAAGTCCCATATGCAGAGCGGTTCATGTAGTCTATATTTGAATCTGCAATAGAAGCTAAATCAAAACCTTAATGATACGCCTTTTTGCGTTTAGAGGCAAGACGGAACGATTAAGAGGAAATTATGGCATTGCACTCCAAGCAAACAAGCGAGATAAGGGATCCGATTTATGGTTTCATAAAAATAGATGAGTGGGAAAGAACGATAATCGACGCGCCAGAGTTCCAACGGCTTAGAAGGATTCAACAGTTGGCCCTTACGAGCATGGCTTTTCCCGGCGCTTTGCATACTCGTTTTGAGCATTCGCTTGGAGCCATGCATATGGCCACTGTCATGTATGATGCGATAATTGAAAATCCAAAAAACAAGAAGCTGTTAAAAGACCGATTTGGATATAAAAAGCCCCAACTCGCGCACAATCGACGACTAGTTAGATTAGCCGCATTACTCCACGACGTAGGTCACGGTCCATTTTCCCACGTTGCAGAACGAGTTATGCCTTTCAATGATAAGGAACGAAAGCCCTTCAAACACGAGGACTATACTTTCGCGATACTAAGACAATCTCCTTTAAGAGATGTGATAGAGAAAAATGACGTTGGAATAGACGTGGAGCAAATCGTAGAATTATTTGAAGCAACGGAAGAAAATATGCTCTGGAAGGAGATAATCTCAAGCCAACTTGACGCAGACAGGGGAGACTATCTTTTGAGAGATTCTCATCATATTGGAGTGCAATACGGTGTCTACGACTACCCCAGATTACTAAATACGCTAGCGCTGGGCTACGATCCTGAGACTGGTGATATCGAAACTGGCGAACTCAAACTAGGGATATTTGAAGATGGGCTGAGGGTAGCAGAATCGTTCATCATTGCACGCTACTTAATACTCACCCAAGTCGCTTTGCATAAAACTAGAAGAGCATTTGATTATCATTTGGAACAAGCGATGAAAGAAATTCTACCCAGCAGCAAGTTGCCAAAGCCTAGTAGAATTGAACGTTATTTGGGCTACGATGATTATGTTGTATTGAATAAGATAAGACGTAAAAAAGACAAGTCTGAAGATTGCAAAGCTATCTTAGATAGACGGCAAATTAGGCCCGTATATGAAAAGGAGATAATTTCGAAGAAAACTGAACCTCAAGAGGGTCAACGTGTCGAGGAAAGCTTTAGTGAGGAGGAGGAAAGAATTCGTGAAGAGAAGAAAGAGGTAGAAGAGGTAAGCGAACTATTGAAACGAAAACGCATCTGGGTTCATTTAGATGACGTTGAAAAGTCATGGTATGACATAGATGCTACTGAGATACTTGTAACAAGCAATCACGGAGAAGTAGGACTACTGTCAGATCGTTCCAACATTATGAAAAACATGGGACCATTTAAAGCATGGCGTTTATATGTAAAACCAGAGGCTAAAAAGAAGGCTGATTATGCAATTCGGCGATGGAGAGAAACCCATGTTTAAGTATCCCGCTATGATAGGATATTTAGTCAAAGCACTGAGGGACAAACATCCTGAAGAAGAACAAATTGGGAAAACCAAAATACAAAAAATACTTTTTTTGCTAACCCGAAAGCATATCGTGGATTTTGATTACTCTATGCACTACTACGGCCCTTACTCACCTGAAGTTTCGAACGAGCTACTTGTTGCCGAAACTGCAGGGATCATACAAAGTAAGTGGAAAGATGATAAGGGCTTTTTCATCGAAAAAGGGCCTAACGAAAAGAAATTCGAAGAAGAAATAGAAAAAGATGAGATCAGTGCCATTGATGAAATCGTCGAAGTTTTTGGTAAATATAACGCAAAGAAATTTACAATCCTAGCTACTTTGCTTTTCTTGAACGACAAAAAAGGTTTTTTTAGTAAAGAAGATTTAGTGGAAGAAGTACACAGAATTAAGAAATATCCTGTGCAAGATATACGTGAAGTTCTAGAGGATTCAGAAAAGGCTGGATACTTAGTTTATCAAAAACTCAAATAATGTGAACTTAGTTTCTTCCACAAAAGTCAGCTTGTTACAGCGCCTTTTTCTGTCAAAAACCTCGCACGCTGTGATCCAAGCCGGTTGTAAGATTCCTCGGAAGACTTACTGAGAGACTTTTTTCAATTTTATCCCGAGCAAAAATCGCCGGTTAACTACTTTTCTAGATTAACTATTTGACCCTCGCCTCAGCGAGGCGAATTTCATCAGGCTTGCATTCTGCTTTCTGCTACCGGCGGACGCTCTTTGAAGGTCGCACCATTCGTGGGCATTCTTGAACTGCATCGGACAGTTATCAAAGATTCGAAGGCACTACTGCCGACTGAGATGACTTCATCATCGAAGATATTCATAAGCGTGGCTAAGCTTTCCGAGGGCTTTGGCCGCCTCTCTCTTGACCGAGAAGCTGCTATCTTTGAGCACTCTTAGCAACAGCCCAGCGGTTCTGTTATCGTCCGAACTTACGAAGGGCTGTCGCAGCGCTCTTGCGAACATCACTGTCCGCATCGTTGAGCGCCCTTTCTAAGGGCTCAACGGCTCTGTTATCACCGATCGTGGCGAGGGCATCCGCAGCGTTCACGCGAACACGCTGAATGTCCGAGTCGTTCAGCGCCTTTATTAACGGCTCCACAGCCGGCTCGCCGATCCTGCCGAGGGCATCCGCAGCGCGCCTGCACACATTCAAATCCGCGTCGTTGAGCGCCCGTATCAACGTCCGCACCGCCCTGAAACCGCCAATCTTACCAAGGACATCCGCCGCGTTACTGCGAACATCACTGTCCGCGTCGTTGAGCGCTCTTATTAACGGCGCAACGGCCGGTTCGCCGATTGGATCACACTTATCCCATTGTCCTTTCGCTATCCAGTAGGCGGCCGCTGCTTCATCCCTGCCCGGGGTCCACCCCAACGTATCGAGGGATTTCGCAGCGCTCTTGCGCACACGCGAATCCGCGTCGTTGAGCGCCTTTTCTAAGGGCTCAGCGGCTCTGCTATCACCGATCGTGCCGAGGGCATCCGCCGCGTTACTGCGAACATCACTGTCCGCGTCGTTGAGCGCCTTTATTAACGGCGCAACGGCCGGTTCGCCGATCCTGCTGAGGGCATCCGCAGCGCGCGCGCGCACATTCAAATCCGCGTCGTTGAGCGCCTTTATTAACGGCTTAACGGCCGGTTCGCCGATCCTGCCGAGGGCGTCCGCAGCCGCCCTGCGAACATGCTCGCGCGTGTCTCCAAGCGCCTTTATTAACGGCTTAACGGCCGGTTCGCCGATCCTGCTGAGGGCATCCGCCGCGTTACTGCGAACGTCACTGTCCGCGTCGTTGAGCACCTTTATTAACGGCGCTACTGCTCTGCTATCGCCGATCCTGCCGAGGGCTTCCGCCGCGTTACTGCGAACGTCACTGTCCGCGTCGTTGAGCGCCTTTATTAACGGCTTAACGGCCGGTTCGCCGATTGGATCGCAATTACCCCATTGTCCTTTCGCTATCCAGTAGGCGGCCGCTGCCTCATCCTTGCCCGGGCTCCACCCCAACGTATCGAGGGCTTCCGCCGCGTTACGGCGAACGTCACTGTCTGCATCGTTGAGGGCTCTTATTAACGGCGCCACTGCTCTGCTATCGCCGATCCTGCCGAGGGCTTCCGCGGCGGCAGCGCTCTCGTGCACATGCGAATCTGCGTCGTTGAGCACCCTTATTAACGGCTCCACTGCTCTGCTATCGCCGATCCTGCCGAGGGCTTCCGCGGCGGCAGCGCTCTCGCGCGGACCCCAATCCGAGTCGTTGAGCACCCTTATTAACGGCTTAACGGCCGGTTCGCCGATCCTGCCGAGGGCGTCCGCAGCCGCCCTGCGAACATGCTCGCGCGTGTCTCCGAGCACCTTTATTAACGGCTCCACGGCCGGCTCGCCGATCCTGCTGAGGGCATCCGCCGCGTTATTGCGAACATTCAAATCCGAGTCGTTGAGCACCCTTATTAACGGCGCCACTGCTCTGCTATCGCCGATCCTGCCGAGGGCGTCCGCGGCGCCACGGCGCACATTCAAATCCGAGTCGTTGCGCGCCTTTATTAATGGCTCGACGGGAGGTTCACCTATATTGACAAAGGCTTCAGCAGCAGCCCTGCGACCATGCTCGTCCGTGTCTCCGAGCGCCTTTATTAACGGCTTGACGGCCGGCTCACCGATCGTGCCGAGGGCTTCCGCCGCGTTACGGCGAACGTCACTGTCTGCGTCGTTGAGCGCCTTTATTAACGGCTTGACGGCCCGGGGATCGCAGATCTCGCCAAGGACGCTCGCAGCGTTTATGCGAACATCACTTTCCCTTTTATACCCCAATGCCTTGATGAGTCCTTTGACGTCCCTCTTCTCTCTCATCTTTTTAACATTTGGCGTGCCGAACTCGAAGACCATCAATATCACACCCCAAATATCCTCTCTTGATACGCGGCGATATATCAATATCGGTGATAGCTGCTATCGTCGCTGCGGTCGACTGCGTCATTAAGGTTAGCGATACGATCCCCGATTCTCAAATGTTGGCGACAGGATGCTCTTTTTTACAAGGCAGGCAGCAGGGAGACGCGAATATACCATCTGTCGCGCTTCGCAAACTGGCCAAAAATCATAGGGTTCGGGACGAGCGCAGAACAACTATAGAGACTGTGTAACCCCTATGCAGTGACTATTTCTGGCACGACGCGCACAGCGATATGATCGTGTGTGTGCACCCGCATAGCAAAAAGGTCGGGAGGACGGAAGCATAACCGGCGTGTGCTCTGCCGTTCTCCCTTGGAATCAGGATCGAGCGTGCATTTCTGAAGCGACATCGATTCGTTTCTATATGGTGAGCGTACACTACGTCAGAACCTTTGTGCGAAAAAGGCGCTGCACTTACTATTAACGTCGTTGACAAGTTCGACTGCTTTTGGATTGCCCCAGGCCCTCATCAAAGAGGGGGATTCCGATCCGCACGAAGCGGTCTCTAAGGAACTTCTGCCGCCCCTTGCGGTCAAACGAGGCGACGAGGAGCTACGCTGAGATGAAAAAGAAGAGTACGATGATGCCGCTAATTATGGCCGAGAAGACATAGTTCACGTACGTGGCGTGATAGATCGCGTCAAGATGCCCTAAAAAGGCATTCACGGTATTTCATGGGTGCGCGGAGCCAGAGACCTGAACTCCGCTACAATGTGATCGCCGTTGACGAGTAGGTACCAAACCAAAGGCCATCGAAGTTAACGTTTCGACCATATTTATCCGGTCAATTGATTCCCCAAGGCTGAATCGTAAAAGCAGCGCCACGACCGAGAAAAAACATCTGCTACGGTAGCGTAAGTCGTATCTGGTGATGCGAGTCTTACTACGTTCATGAATTTATTGACTTAGGCAAATCTAACAGGCGACAACATCGCATACGCGTTATCGCTTGCTGCCGATACGTAACGCGTTAAGGATGACTGCAAGGCTTAGTCCCATGTCGCCGATCCCGACGGCAAGCCAGAGGGTAATAATTCCAGGAAGGGCGAGCACCGCAAAAGACCCTTTGACGAGGATCGAAACGATAACGTTCTCTTTGACCACAGACATCGTTTTCTTACTAAGATCGATGAGATAGGTCACTTTCGAGAGATCATCGTACATCAGCGCGATATCAGCAGTTTCAATCGCAACATCGGAGCCGGCAGCTCCCATTGCGATGCCGACGTTCGCCCGGGCCATCGCAGGAGCGTCGTTGACACCGTCTCCGACCATTGCGACGTGTTTGTATGCCGTCGCCAGCTCCGCAACGTGTCGCACCTTATCTTCAGGCAGCAGCCCAGCATAATACTCGCTCAGCTGAAGCTCATTAGCAATCGCAGCCGCTGCGCGGTCATTGTCACCTGTGAGCATGACGGTTTTGATGCCACGCGCGGTCAGCGCTTGCAGCGTCCCTGCCGATGCGTCCCGAATCCGGTCCTTGAGGCCAATGACGCCTATGATGTGGGTATCGGTGCCGACCAGCATGAGCGTCTTTCCTTCAGACTCGAGTCGGTCGACAACGTCCAGAGGCAGGCGCGAGTTGACGCCACTGAGGAAGCTACGGCTGCCAACGTAGAAGTCGGCGCCGTTTAATCTCCCTGTGATACCTTTTCCGGCAATCGATTTGAAATCGGTGATTGGCGCCAATACGACCTTTTCGTCGTCTGCCTTCTTCGCGATCGCTTGCGACGCAGGATGGGTCGATTTCACCCCCAAAGACGCTGCTATCTTCACTACTTCGCCTTCTGTGGCGCCATTGAGACCGATCACGTCTGTCACGGCCAGTCGTCCTTCGGTGAGCGTCCCCGTTTTGTCAAAGATGATCAGTTTGACGTCCTTCAGCTCCTCGATTACGTCACCACCTTTTATCAGGATGCCGCGCCGAGCGGCTGCGGTGAGCCCCGAGACCATAGATACCGGCGTAGAGATCGCCATGGCGCACGGACACGAGATAACGAGCAGCACCAGGCCTCTGTAAAACCACTCGCTAAAAGGCAGACCAAGGAGGAGGACGGGAAGGAGGACTGTTAGAGCTGCTAGTGTTATAACGATGGGGGTATAGTAGCGCGAGAACCGGTCGATAAACGCCTCCGTCGGGGTCTTCTTCCGCTGGGCCTCATCGACCAACTGCACGATGCGCGACAGTATTGTTTCGTCAGACCTTTTCGTAACGCGTACTTCGAGATAGCCGTCCTCGCAAATTGTACCGGCAAATGCCGTGTCGCCGACCGTCTTGACCACCGGAGCGCTCTCTCCTGTGAGGGCGGCTTGATTTAGAGATGAGATGCCGCTAGTGATGACGCCGTCTAAAGGTACTTTTTCTCCGGGCTTTACGACGACCACCTCTCCGACCTCGACTTCGTGGGCGTGAACGGCGATCTCACGCCCTTCGCGCACGACGACTGCCGTCTCTGGCGCAAGTCTGAGCAGTGACCCGACTTCTTGTCGTGCCCTGTCGCCGGCGTAGTCTTCGAGGAACTCTGCGATAAAGAATAGGAACATCACTGCAGCACCCTCCTCGCCGTGGCCGATCGCGAATGCCCCTGCGGCAGCGATCGTCATCAGCAGATTCATGTCAAGCCGGTGCTTTCGAATAACCCCCAACAGACCCTTTTTGATAATGGAGTATCCTGCTATGACTGTCGCAGCGAGGAACGCGATTTGGGCGAGGACGTGCTGAGCGAGCCCAGCCTCGAGACATACGCCGATGAGAAAGATGGCAGCCGCGACACTAATGATGATGACTTCTTTTTGTTTCCAAAACGGCTCTTTTTCCTCAAAAATGTCCGTGGCGCAGGCAGAGCAGCTCTCTTCACTGACGTGGTTCTCGGGCATGGTCAACTCCAACATCGATGAACTGCGTGACGTGAGCGTCAGCAAGTGTGTAGTACACGATCTTGCCTGCTTTGCGGTATCTGACCAGCCGTGCGCTTCTCAGTACGCGCAGCTGGTGAGAGATCGCGGACTGCGTCATGCCGAGCACCGCTGAGAGGTCGCACACGCACAGCTCGCGCTGTGCAAGGGCGTAAAGAAGTCTCATTCTCGTCGGATCGCCGAGCACCTTGAAGATTTCAGCGATATCTGCAACGAGAGTAGGGTGAAGCATCTGGGCCCGCACATTGTCAACAGCTTCTTTGTTTATGCAGAAGACTTCACAGATATCACTCATATATGAACTACTATTCATATAATCAGATTTAAGTGTATGCGCTACGCAGTCTCTTGTGCTTCAGTAATGTACCCGCCTTCATCTTGGGAGCATTGCGCTCAGTTTATGCTTTGTCGCGAAAGGAGAATAGGTAAACAAAAATAACGCTAACGCGAGCAAGCGTGCGCGTGACGAATCTTTGTCACGCTTTGCTTCAAGCAAGTTCTGTAAGCCTTTATGGGGCCGGGGAAGTCTTACCTTTTTTAGCGTGGTGTAGTGAGATGATGGCATGACGTCTGCGCGAAGATGAACGTGCCTTTACCCTATAACCCGAAGACTTGGATGCGAGACGGGGCGCAGCGGAATCTAACTGCTGCACTAATATCGACCACTCGGAAGGTCTCGCTTATGGGTGTTGACCAGTCGCTCGGCCCACGTGCGCAACTTAGATTTGGCCGAATCACCTTCAGCTCTCGCGACCGACCCTTGCGCGACTGCTTGGTCAATCCGGGCCGAGGCGTCGCTGACAATTGCATCGATTATGGGACCCAATGCCACGCCCGCGCTTGTCGCCATCTCTGCGATGGACATACCGCGGTTGAAGTCCTGTCGTAGCTGCGCACCGCTGATCCCGATGACGCCCGCAGCAACGAGAAACTCGTCTCGGGCCATTGATCTGAGGAGGGCACGTTCGGAATGATTCAGTGGTGGCAACCACAACGGTCCGCGCCTATCGGGGAGGGAAAGCGTATAAATGAGACGTAAGACGGCAAATCCACCGATGATCGCGCCGAACAGGTAATAGCGCTCTAGGATGAGGAAAGCCGTTACCACAAGACCGAATGCAATAATGACCCACCAGATGACCCTAGAGAAGGCGCCTCGCGAGCTCAAACTGACACCTCACTGGTTTGGGATGACTGTCGCACGCCTTCAACTCGCTCGTCGGTCATAGTATGACAATAAGTCCTGATACGATAAATCATCTCTCTAAATCCACCTGTCAACGTCTTCGCATTAGTAAAAGAAGGACACACAAGGGGATAATCAAATACCTCCTTTGTGATTCAAGCACACAGAAACAACATCACAAAGGCGCTAGCGTCGCGAGCATCGGTGTCGGAAGCAAGCGGAGGAAGAGATGAATGCTGTGAGAACGGTTGCCAGAACAAATGCTAAGACGATTAGAAGTTTTCTGATGCTTAGTAGTGTTTTTTGTAGCGACGCTCTATGCGAGAACAACAAGGAAGGCATGTGCTCCATTGTGGATTGTCTGGTAGATACGGATGGCAGCCCTGCAAGGTGACATTGTGTGAGGCAACCGAATCGTTGGATAACTGTAATTTGCTTTTGCGTGGTGGCGTGAGATTTTGCTGCGGTATGTGGTCTGCAAAAGGGATCCTGCCGAGTCGATGAGCGGATCTTAAAATTGATCAACAGCTCAAATAATACGGATGTGATCTTCCCTAGATTTTAATCGTTGTTTATTTCCAGCCTGAATGCGCGGAAGCGAATACTTATTTACGATTCAAGTGCGTTGTTTAGCAGTACGGGCCAGCAGTGTTCAGCGTGAAGGCAAGCATTAACCAGATTTTGCGTCATAAGAAAGCGATTGCTGCAGTATGGATCTTGCTGATTCTTTTTCCTAACCCCTTAGTGCTGCTGATAGACGTGAACCGCTTCTTTGAGACGCCAACCAAACCTACAGACGACGTGCAACTAGTTGCAGCGTCGCTGCCAGCAAATGGGAGCGCGATCGAACAATATGTCGACGCTCACGTTCACTACGCTTATGATTTTCAAGCGTACGGAGTCGTTTGGTACCTTCCCACACCGAGCGACGTGCTCAAATCGCAGCAGGGAGACTGCAAGTCAAGAGCGGTCCTCACCGCAAGTTTGCTGGAAGCGAAGGGCATCCCGTACACGTTGCAGGTTTCTCCTGTCCATTTCTGGGTCGACTATAGCGGCAGGCCGCAAACCAACTTCAGTGAAAACTATGAAACCGCTCAGGTTGCCTTTGTTGACAACGGCCAATTTAAGCTGCCAGCCAAAACAAACGCGCTCCTCTATCTAAATACCTATAAAGACATCACGTGGACTTCAATGCCGTTGTTGAGAAAAATCGCACTGGTAGGTGGGTTGGCCATCATCTTGCAATTTGGCCATTTTGAGGGGCCAAAGAAACGCTTGCAGGAGTATCTCAAAGAGCTGTCGTCTAAGCTTCCAATGAGGTTTGCTTGAAATAAGGGTTTAAGCAACGGACAAGACACGAAAGCACGGTCTCCACGATTAAGGCGAGCGATGTTGCTTGGAGCTCTTTCATCTAGGTCTATAATATATAATTGATTAAATGCAAGGACACGTTTTTGAGAACTTTTTCATCATTTTGTGCAATGATCTTGGCCGCTCCGGCGTTCCTTGTTTTTGGGCCTTCTGAACTCGGTCGGATGAGCTCAAAGTGTGACGATTGTGTTCAACATCAGGGCGTTATGCTCCGGCTTATGCCAAAAAAGCGACCTGAGAGGGCAACTCAGAACGATGTGATGACTCCCATGACTCGAAAAAAAGAATAGTCAATTTATGGGGGGGGGCGCGCAAAAAGTGTTTCCTTTGTTTCAGAACGATTAGATTAAATACTCTCTAAAAAATGGTTAGACTAACGTTTCAACAAATAGGAGGTGAGAAACAAATGGCTGAACAAAAGACTTCAATGGGGTGGCGCATCGTTGAAATCATCGCAGGCATTATCGTCCTTGCGCTCGGTGGCTATGCTATCGCGTATCCAGGCATAGCGGCAGCGACTCTCATAGCATTCCTTGCGGTAGGGCTTATTATTCTCAGCGGCCTAGAATTCGTCCGGGTTTTTTCAGAAGGAATCTCAGGATGGCGGCGGATTTGGAACTTGATTCTATCAGTTATCGCACTTTTACTCGCAATAGCAGTACTCGTCGCCCCGCTCATCTATGGAACATTGACCCTCGGCTGGCTCGTAGCCTTGGCGTTGATCTTCGCTGGTTTAGCGGTCGCCGGACGCGGCACTGCGGGAATGACAATCGTCGGCATAATCGCGATCATACTCGGCTTTGTCGCGCTGATAAATCCCATTTCCGGCGTGATCACGGCAGTGGCGTTAATGGCGATAGCCCTGATCATATTCGGGTTAGAGCTGATAGTATCAGGCCTCTTGGGAAGATGGGTGTAACCCATCCCCCCTCTTTTTTTGTGTGCTACCTCGCTTAGAATAGATAAGTGCGAGATTTCTCCGAGCGCAGACACGATATTACCGCGTCATGCAATATTCGGCACGCCCGCGACTCTGAGACTTCTCGCGCGGCTAATCATACAAGACTCTAACTGTCGTTTCTAAAACGTGCTCAGCCCAGCCCTCGTCGTTCGATCGTGAGAGGTCAGTTCGAGCCATTTTCCGCGGACCCGTTTTGCCGTGCAGCACGCTGCGCAGTCCGCTGCCTGACAGCCGCTCCAATCACGAGCGCCGTCGCGGTGGCGAGGCTGATATACCCAAGCTCATAGGTGTTAGCCGTAGCGATGACAACGGTCAGCAAGATGGCTGCAAGGGGTGCGCCCAATACGAGCGCGATCGTTGCCGCGACCGTGCACGTGAAGAGTAAAGCGATAGGCACGCTCGGAAAAAGCAGGCTGATAGCGAGTGCCACCATGGTGGAGGCAAACAGGGTTGGAAAGATCGGCCCGCCGAGGTATCCGCTCTTGAACGAGAGCGCAAGGAGGAGCACCTTGAGGATTGCGAACGCAAGGAGCATCAACACGCCGTATGCTGCAGGGTTCGCGATGATCGCGTGGATCTGGGATTCGCCGGAGAACATCAGGTCAGGAAGGAAATAAACGACGATAGCGATGATGATTCCCGCCGACATCACGCGCTCGACAAACCGGTCTTTGAACACGCGGTCCACGGCCTCGCCGACACTTTGAAACGAAATGGCGATGAAGAGTGCAACAATGGCCCCAATGATGCCTAGCGCGACCGCATCAAGCGTGTACTCGATCGTCAGTGCATTCACGGGCGTGAATGCGATGCTTGCGGCGAACGCCGGAAACCCGATGAGCGCGAAAAAGATGTACCCTATCGCCCCAGCCACGAGGTTCCACGTGAGGAATTGCAGCGCTCCCTTTTTTTCGCCTTCGTTTAGTTCAGTTACGAGCAACGCAGCGAAGAGGGGATTCCCAATGAGGCCGTTGAAAGCCGAGGCAAGGCCGGCCAATATGAATCCGAGCTTTTTCTGCTCGGCGAGTTTAAGCTTCGTGCCGATCCACCCGGCGACATACGTCACAAGGGTTGTGAGCGGGCCCTCAGGGCCGACACTCGCTCCGGAAAGGAGCGAGAAAAACGACGTGAGCAGCGCGCCGGGAAACGTCGAGTAATCGAGGTGGAAGCCCTCACCTTTCATAGCCTCGGCCATTCCGCCGTGGATCATGTTCGGAGCACGGAGATATTTGCCGCAAAGTCCGACGAGCAATGAAAACAGGAGGACGAGGACCGGAATCGTCCAGCGGTTGGCCGTGATAAAGTCGTTCTTCCAGACAGCGGTATTAAAAATACTTAAGGCCGCAAACCAAACCAGAGCAAACGCGGCGGTGACGAGAGCGATGAGTACAATCTGGTGGATCTTTGGCTCGCGCTCCCCGATCGCAACGCCGAGCGAAGATGCGGCTGAGCGCGTGACGCCTTCAGTTACTTCCTTACCCGTCATATTCTGCACTCCCGAGCCAGTTATTTGATCGTTCGGCAAATAGTCCTGGACATCAACCTTCGGTCTGCTTTCTGAGCGTTCTTTTTGTACTTTAGCTCTTTCGGTCTCAGTCTGTCTAAAGAAGCTCACGTTCACTTGGACTGCCCGAGACGGCGCCTCCGATAAACCGAAATACCGCAGAATGCGCCGTTCAAAAAACTAGACCGTAACTGCGGTTAGCATATTTCGACAGTTTTAAAGACTTGGATGTCTCTCTATTTCTGGAACACAATGCGGGAAGAATATGAAAGTGTCGGTGATTTGACCTTCTATCTTGACGATCAGGTGCAAACTGGGCAGGGCTTTGCTAGATGCTCAATCAAGCAAGATGAGATACACGCGGGGACTTTTGAAAACCCAAGGGCTATGGTTGACGGACTTGCGGACATATACGGCGTAATTTTCCTTGATCCTAAGGAAGACCAGAGATTGTTGCCACAGCTCTACCAGCATCTTAAAACTGACAAGCGGATTCAACTCGATGGTGACTTCATAAACAGAAACACAGATGCGTTTATACCGTTGAGGCTCGTGGTTCACCTCTCTCGAATCGATATGTCAAGCCCTGAAACCATCGTTTGCGAATTTGACTCAGCCCATATATCAATAATCAGCAGAGGCTAACTGATTTTTGAGTGACTCACAGCATCTTTTTTTGAGCATCTAAATAAGGCAGACCTAGTTCTTTAGTACTCGAAGTCGACCCCACGCCAACACTCCATATGCGCATTGTAAACGTTCTCAGGCAGCGAGTGTTTGAAGTGCTTCCAATAAATACAGCTGACTCCAGGCTCGTTATGCCGTCGATTTGGCTGACCTCCTGCATTAGCCACCGGTCGCCGTTATACTACCTAAAAAGCGTTTTTATGGTGCTGCAAGCAAGGCTTAACTGCCCAGACTGCCGATAAAGTTATTCGCTTCGTTTTCTTTTCTATGCGCCAAGATAAAGCTTCAGAAAGTCGGCTTAAATGGAGGAAAATCGTTTAAGGCAATGACTAAAGCGCTAAGGTTAAGCCGAATACTAAAATGAAGTTCTAAGTCTTTCTACTCTTTGTTATGACAGTTTTCATGCTGTCACTCAGGCAGTAGGTAATATATCAAAACAAGGTTGGTAACAATTAACGCAATCTGCGCTTATTTTGCTTGTTGAACACCTGTGAGCCAAGAAATTCAAAGAGATAGCATAAGCACACGATGGAGTTGTTCTGGCGAATGGTTTCATAACACCTGAAGGACCCGCAGTCATCGGTGTACTACTGGAAGGAGGGGCTGAAGCGGCCGCACAGCAGGCACAGCAGGCGCCGCATGCTGCGGCTGCGACACCAGCCAGCACCGATGTTACTGCCGAGATTCAGAAACTGGCCGATCTCCATGCATCGGGCGCACTAACGGACGAAGAGTTCGCCGCGATGAAAAAGAAGCTCCTAGGATTATAAGGGCATCTTCCCCTTTTTTATTTCTTCCAATAACATTTCCCGACTAAATCGAGCGCTTAGCAGATCTGCGTTGCCGATGTATTATTACAGACGAAGAGTTTGAAGCGAAGAAGAAACAGATTCTCGGCCTCTAAGCGAGTACGATGGGTGTTAGGCTAGCACTTAAACTGGCAGCAGTCACCGTCATCACGATGCGGACGCTCGACATGATATTCTAGTCACAATTTACCAGTAACTTACAAGAGGGTGAAATTACAAGTGCGCATCTTCACAAAGATGCGTTTTCTTCTTTATGGATGTGACGGGTAAATTTTATTCCAGAGATGACAAAAAATCCTGAGACACACGTCGCTCTTTGTCTTCCCATTTATCAGACAAAATCTTTAGCTTTTTTAACTCTGCGTCTTTTTTCGGTTTGACCTTGTCATTGCTTATAGTCCAGATATAGATTGGTTCTTCAACTAGCTGGCTTCCTTTTATGGCCTCTTTGATTATTCTATATGCTACTAAACTGCCCTGAGTTAGCGTATATCCCCCACAAACATCTTTTACTCTCTCAAAAAGTGCTCGTGCAATTAGTTGTCCAGACCCAATTCCGATGTGATAAATTCTACAATCAGTCATTTTATGTTGGTTTTTACCAAAAAACCCAGATTCACAGTTATTGGCCATCTGCCAAATCATCGGATATTCTTGGTGTCCAACAACTAAATATTCGGGACATCTTTTTCTAGAAGATGGGAAAAGAACTTCGGTTTCGGCGTCTTTCTCTATTTTACCAGCGAATTTTTTTAGGTGCTCATTTAGTTGAGATTCAGTAAGTGGATGGTTTTTTGTTGTCTCATCGAGGATTTCGGAGAAGAAATCTCCGAACCGAATAATGTCGTCAGCGCGTCCAGAACATCCCCACAACCTATTTTCGCCAAATCTGAATATTTTTCGGGTTTTTGACCTTATGTATTCATTATTAATTAGGTGCAACTCTAGCCCGTCAGAAGCAAAAACAACGCCGTCTGTACAAGTTATCGCTATTATTAACGTCGCCTCTAGTTGCATATTAAGCGCTGCCTTCCTCAATGTTCTTAAGCTGTTCTGAAAGATATTGCTTGATTCTCTCGTCGCCAACATCCTTGATTTGATTTATGAAGTGTTGCTTAATCTCGTTTAATCTAGCAATATCATGGTTAAGACTCTCTATTACGCTCAAAAGTGTAAGTGCCCGCTCTATCTCTCTATGTTTGTCGTCGTCTTTGACTATCAAGTTACCAACCCTTTCTTAACAACCCATTTTCAACAACTCTCATTTTAACAGCACCCAAAATCGGCTTTGTAAAATAGTAAAAAATCACCCGACTTTTTTAACACAGCTCTGACTTTTTTAACGTGGGGCACTTATTTTACAAAGCTCCCAAAATCAAAAAATTGATATAAAAGTGCGTTGTCTAAAAAGGCGACTTCGCCGCGGATACGATTTGAGCCGCGCAACTGGTTAAATCATCGAGCCATGGTCGACCTCACTTTTCTCGAAAAAAGGCGCGATAACCTCCCCTTCTATCTCATTGCAATAGCGATCGCGCTCTTGCTTTTGTACATGGTCTGGCCGTGGAAGTACGCCTTGATACTGACCCTCTGGGGCGCGTACGTCCTGTGGTGGCCAACGGTGTGGCTCGAAAAGTACATTCATCGGCGGGGTTTAGCGGCCCTCATCGTTCTCATCGTCACTGGTGTTGTCCTTGCGTTAGCTCTCGTCAACCTCACTGTCATCGTCGCACAGCAAATCGCACAAATAGCGGCAGGAGCATCGAGCTCCAACGCAACGATTAGCGGAGGGCTCACCGATACCGTTAAGCTCGCCTTCCCCGGGGTGGTGACAACATCACCCCTCCTCGCGCTCATCGGAGCCCTAGGGACCGGGGGTAGCATCATTACGACGGTATTCACTCAAACTGCAAACGGCGCCGTAAGAAATATTCTCGTCAACATACCCCTGCTGTTGCTCCAGCTCATCATCGTCTTTTTCCTCCTGCTTGGCGTCCTTGCACGAGGCGACGTCATCGTCAACGACTTCAAGGGCGTCGCTCCACCGAAGTACCGGCCCGTCATCAATCGATTCTTAAACCACCTCAACCCGATCTACTACACCTTCTTCGTCATATACTTCGCAGTGGCCATCATTTGCGGCATACTCGCAGCTATCGTGTACGGATTACTTGGCGTGCCTTTTTTCGTCACATTCGCAATCTTCATCGTTTTCGTGGGCCTCATTCCTTCCATCGGACGCGCCCTCATTTACATCCCGCTCGCGCTTTGGCTCCTGATTCAGGGGCAAACGATTACGGCCCTTCTCGTGCTTGTATTTAGCGTCGTCGTTTTTGAGCTGATCATTCGGTATACCATCCAGCCAAGGTGGATGGAACGAACCGGCAGGGTTCCGCGCCCGCTTACGCTTATCGCGTTCACATTCGCTCTGGCGGCGTTCGGCGTCATCGGCTTTGCTGTCGGGCCTGCGATCGTCGGCTTCGCCCTTGCCATGTGGCGGACCTACAAGGATATCCAACGAGAACAGGAAGAGCAGGCCCCAGCCGTCGCACAGGCGATTGGGTCGTAAAAACGCTCTTATTTTTAAAATCCCGGTGCCAGTTACGAGAAATAAGGCTACTTCCCTTAGTCTGCCGCTAGAAATGTCGCAAGTGTCGGTCGCGAGTGAAGGGATTACACGTGGGTGGTTCCTTATTTTATTTAGAATCGGGTTGTGTGCGTTCAGGCAGCAGCAGGACTGCACCGATAAAGAAGCACAGCGCACCGACGAACGTACCCAAGTTTACGAGAGCCACATTTATTGGCAGACCTGTTGTCGGCACCACATACGACGCGATTGCTGAGACGCCAAAGGCGACAGAGCCTAACAAGTTGAGGGCCGTGATCCACCACGGCAGGCTGCCCAACCGCCAACAGCTAACGGCGTGACATACTTCAAACCATGCCAGCCCACTTGCGATGAGAAAGCACGTCGACCCAAGGGCGTCAGGTGTCCAAACGAGACGGTTAAGCTGGCTCACGGAGAGGGTTACACTCAACGCGCGGAGCGTAGTGGCGTTAAAAAACACCGTGCCAGCAAACTGCACGAGCGTCGACCACCAATCAATTCGCCGCGGCTCCCACGCAACGAGGCGAAGTTTCTGTGAAACGTCGGGTTCTGGCTGAGCATAGTCGACGTTTGCCACCTCCACGACTTGCAGAAAAGCAGCGCTCGTAAACCACAGAGAGCCAACAAAAAAAGTGAGTGCGTCGGCCTCACCGCCAACGGCCGAGAGGTATCCTGGCACCGCGCCCACTGCGAAGCAGGTGGCGCCCACCGCAAACAGAATGCCAATCCACCAACCAATCGCGCGTGGCGCCCACCACGTAGAGCCACGATCGGCGTTTAGACGTGATCGACGCTTGCGGTGCGCGCGCGACGTCAGCGCGACGCGGAAACGGTCCGATTCCTCGAAGATCTCGCTTGTCATGCGTCGTTCCAACCTGTCGACACGAACGACCGTTCTGCAGCGCGCCCGAGGGCGAGAGCTTCTCGCACCTCGCAAATAGCATCACCACACTTTTTTTCTGCCCATGTCGTCGGTCGGTCCCCCGCAAAATCCCAGAACATTAGTGCCGAACACCAAAATACTTTAACAAGCAAAACGGTTTTCGTTTTTTGTCGCAAAAACGGTCGTGGCACTCGAACTGAGCCCGACAAGTGATGAGGCTGGCTCAAGAGCTCTCGACCGAAACTGAAGGGACTTTATCTTGTAGACCAGATATAACTGGGGTTACAAAAAAGGCGATTCGTATGTTATCAAAAAAGGTAGATTTGAGCACGAAGAAGGAATCAGAGACAGATCACACCACGACGTATGGCCATCGCTATTTCGGCGAGCCGGTACCGAAATACGTGATGCCTGACGATGGCATGCCGGCGCGCGCTGCCTACCAGCTCATTCACGATGAGCTAAACCTCGATGGGAATCCCTCCTTAAACCTTGCGAGCTTTGTCACGACGTGGATGGAGCCAGAAGCGCATCTATTGATCACTGAAAGCCTTGACAAGAACTACGTTGACAACGACGAGTATCCGAAAACCACGATAATACAAGAGAGAGTGGTGAACATGCTCGCCCGCTTGTTCAACGCGCCCGAAGACTGCGAATCCATTGGAACAGCCACCATCGGGTCGTCAGAGGCCATTATGCTCGGCGTCTTGGCGCACAAATGGAGTTGGAGAAAGCGCCGACAGGCAGAAGGAGAGCCGTGGGATCACCCCAACATCGTCATGGGGGCTGACGTGCACACGGTATGGGAGAAATTCGCCCGCTATTTCGACGTGGAACTGAAACTGATCCCGCTCCAAGAAGAAACGTACATCATTAGCGCGAATGAAGTCGCAAAGGAAATTGACGAGAACACAATTTGCGTCGCTGCGGTTCTCGGGACCACGTTTACCGGACAGATGGATCCTATCAAGGAGATCAACGACCTTCTCGTTGATATTAAAAAAACCAAGGGCTGGGACATACCCCTGCACGTTGACGGTGCCAGTGGCGGGTTTGTCGCACCGTTCGTCAATCCTGATCTTGAATGGGACTTCCGACTTGAACAGGTAAAATCAATCAACGTGTCCGGCCACAAGTACGGCTTAGTATACCCAGGAATAGGCTGGCTCGTCATGAGAGACAAAACGGATCTTCCCGAAGAGTTGGTCTTTAAGGTGAACTACCTAGGAGGGGAGATGACTAACTACTCCCTCAACTTTTCGAAGGGCAGCAGCACCATTCTCGCCCAATACTACAACTTTATACGGCTCGGAAAAAGCGGCTACACAGATATCTTGACCAACATGATGAACAACAGCCGTTATCTCGCCGAAAAGCTGCAGGAAACGGGCAAGTTTGAGATCATTAACAAACAAAAAACGCTTCCTCTCGTTGCATTTCGCTTAAAGAACGCAGGTTTCACAGTCTTCCAACTCTCTGATCAGCTCCGGCAAAAGGGGTGGATCGTGCCCGCGTACTATCTTCCTGAGAACGCACAGGACGTCGCTGTCATGCGGATGGTCATCAAGGAGAACTTTAGCAGAGACATGGTGGAGCTTCTCTTTAGCGATATCATGGAGGCATATCACAGGCTAGAACTATCAGAGACTGAGAGAAAAGAACGCGCGAAAGGCAAGGAAAATCTGACTCTTCTATACTAGGGTCAGCATTTCGTTACCCACGAAACGCGACGTATTTAGCGTGGGTTCACCGCTCAAATCCAAGGGCTCGTCTTTCTCGCGAACGAATTCTTGAGAATAGTGGGTGTCGATAACTTCTGCGACACCCTTTTTCCTTCAGGCCCCCTCGATAGAGTGGGTAACGTCAGATCTCATGTGACGAAGAGGGACGACGATGCGTCGCGGAAATTATGCCTGTGGGAAGTCACGCCGACGGTCAAATATCCACAATGATCTCATTTCTTCTGAAGATGCCGGGTATGAACGGGGGGTTGTATAAAGCGACGACAAAGCTTGATTTTGGAACAATGCCATTCCTTGAGAGCCAATCCCTGAGTTCCTCGGTCTTCTGAGTCGCGAGCTTCTCGTGCACACGCCCTGAAAATCGGATCGCGGCTGTTCTGCGGCTCTCAACGACCTTAAACGTGATCCGTTTGTCTTGTGGCTCAGGGAGCGTTTCGAGCGTGAACTTCGATGGCATAGCGAAGGATACTCGGTACGAGCGTTCTCCCGCCTGTTCTTCGGTTACGGGCGCAGTCATCGATATCTTCTCTGCTGTCACCGGAGCAGTCATCGATATCTTTTCTGCTGTCACCGGAGCCATCACGGGGGATTTCCTCGGAGACGGGCGCCGTCATAGGGATCGATTCCTTCTTCTTGTTTCCTCCAAAAATGTAATGAGCGAGAATCTCAAATCCGTTCCTGAGGGCACCATCAAAATCTGATTCCACATCAACTTGGGCTACGATATATGACGCGTACGTTCTAATCTCAAAACTACCTTCCTCTTTTTCAACCTCGTATTTGGGGCTCTCTATAGCCATAGTCGTATCCTCCATTCTGTCGCGTTTTTCTTTTTGTTAAAGAGTGAGATAGAGTTCGCTTAGCTGTGATATGCTTTGCCCCGCTCAAACGACGTCCAACCCGTTCCACAAGCGCTGTATTGCCTAGCCGACGTGGCCCTGCGTGTGCTTTCATGCTTGAGTCGTCGGTTCTCCCATATGAAGAAAAACGAGTGGCAGACAACCACAGAGCGACGTGCGCAGCGTATAACCCACGTCAAGGGTCAGGAGGCAAACGTGGCATCAATCCAGTCCCTGATCTTGTCGCGCGCACGTCTAAATTGGTCACACTGCTCGCTGTCTGATCCCGTAACTAAGACGGGATCGTCGACGGGATGATGGAGATACGTGGCAGCGCCCGGAAAGATGGGGCAGTTCTCTTGTGCTTCAGCACACATTGTCACGACGTAGTCAATAGATACGTTATCGAAAACAACAACAGACTTTGCGCGTTGTTTGGAAATATCGATGCCGACTTCTGCCATCACTGCAATTGCGCACGGGTGCACTTTTGTCGGCTCGGGTCCAGCACTGCACGCTTCATAGCGATCACCGTACAGAGCGTTGACGAGCCCCTCAGCCATCTGCGATCGTGCGGCGTTATGGGTGCAGAGGAATAGGATCTTTTTCTTGCTTTCCATGTGCTTCTACGGTATCAATTCTTAGTAACGCATTTATCTCTTTCATGAGCGAAATTGCTTGGTTGGGCAACTATGCAGCTACAACTTCAACCGCATACAAACTTTCACGTCAGCATATCCAATACGACGTTACAATCGATTAAACGGAGCACAGTGCCTAGCATCCCTCGCAATACACGCGCCAAGATAGCCGCCCGCAGAGCTGCTGATCTAATCTGATTGCACTTAGATCGATCTTCTGCTCCTAAAAACTCTATTTGGCAGCACAAGCCGTCAAATTCTTTTGGGCGACAAACGGTTCGACCGTCCAACGGCACGAGCTTCAAGAGATGCCCGTCACGAATCGGCAAGTTCAGCACCTACGACCGTGTGGGTGGTCGTAACGCCTTCCACATCCCGAATCTTATCAACGGTTTTGCTGAGCAACAGGAGCCCTTCAACCTCCACGATTACCAAAAAATCATACTCCCCGAAGACGTGATAGAGTTCTCTAATCCCGGAGATATCCTGCAGCGCGTCAAAAACGCTTCGCTCGTGGCCTGGAACGACGTTCACCAACGTGACTCCGACAACCATGTGTTGCCTCGCCTAATGAGAGAGGCTGAAGCCTACTTAGAGCTACCCCTCACCGCACCCCTCTTTACGGCCGAAAAGCCGCGAAAAACGCACTGGCGCTGTAACGCTAAACCACCTCCAGGTCAGTACCTCTCGCGCCTAAATATGATAGCACGATGTAAAGCCCGTTCCTTTGATTGGATAACGCGACCGGGTCTGAGATGTCGTTTTAGAGTTTCAAAATCGTGAGCGTCTCGGTAGACTCAGAAGCGTTAAGAGACATTCTTCAGGAATCTTCTAGTTCCGCACCGACAATGGTGTGGGTAGTGGCAACGCCTTCCACGTCCCGTATCTTATCAACCGTTTTGCTGAGCAGCGGGAGGCTTTCTACCTCTGCGATTACTAAAAAATCATACTCTCCAAAAACGTGATGGAGTTCTCTAAAACCGGGGATACCCTTTAATGCCTTAAAAACGCTTCGCTCGTGGCCTGGAACGACTTTCACCAACGTGACTCCGAGAACCATACACGTGCCTCGCCCATAAAAAGGATTCAAGCCTATTTAGAGCTACCCCTCACCGTGCCCCACTACCGGCCTTCATATTACTTCCTTCAGTCTCGACAAGAAGAACGAACTCTATATGTGTGCCTCTAACGGCAACATCTGCAGACTTCCGCGTTCGGCCGCCTAGCGTGCGTCTTAAGCAACTGGCCGAAGCTAGGCCAATAAAGGCAGCTGAACCTCGGGATGCTTTTGTGAGTACGCTCGGCACGATTGTGCGGGGCCGTCTAAGGCTTTTCCCCCACCACTTTTATGCTTCTTACAGCGTCGGCAAGATTGTCCAACTCTTCAGAAGTCAGATTGAGGCTGCTACCGATCGCTTGTGCGGTCGGGTCGTTCGCCATGCAGTCGAGCGGGAAAGCGGTCTCCTCCACGACTCGCACACCTTTAAACCCGGCAGCGCGGATGGTTTCTATATAGGCATCTTTCATGATCGCCCCCGACAAGCACCCTACGTAAGCCGCGGCCGACTGCTTCACCGCGTCGGGCAGCTCCTTGAGCAGGACTATATCAGACACCGCAAAATGCCCGCCCGGCTTCAGCACGCGGAACGCCTCGTTAAAGACCGCAGCCTTGTCAGGCGTCAGGTTGATCACGCAATTGGAGATAAGGACGTCAACTGAACGGTCCGCAACGGGCAGGTGCTCCAGCTCCCCGAGCCTAAAATCGACGTTTTCATAGCCACCCTTACGCGCATTAGACCGGGCCTTGTCGACCATCTCAGGAGTCATGTCAACGCCTATTACCCTCCCGTCCACGCCGACGATATTGGCAGCGAGAAAACAATCGAACCCCGCGCCCGATCCAAGGTCGAGCACCGTCTCGCCCTCGTGCAAGCCGGCTAACGCCGTGGGGTTGCCACAGCCGAGACCGAGGTTTGCCCCTTCTGGCACTGACGCAAGCTCGTCTTCGTTATAACCCACTGCCCGGCTAATGCCGTGCGCGAGATCGCCGTTGCTGCTCCCGCAACACCTGCTCACCGGGATGACCTTGAGGCTCTCGGTCTCACGCTTTGCGACCTTTGCGTACGCGTCACGCACGACGCTCTTAATCTTGTCCTCTTCCATCACTATCCCCTCACAGCACATCCTTAAAAATAGGGCCCAAAAAGCCCCTGACTGTTGCAGAAAGTTCCTCGACTTTGATCAGAGAAAGACAGCATATCTCGCCATCTCGTTCACAGCCGACGACGGCCAGTTTGTCCCCTGCCCGTATCTTGGCACGGTCGCGCAGTTCCTTGGGCAACACCATCTGGCCGCGTTCATCAACGCTCACTACCGCTTCAACCTTGCAGTTATTCGTGCCAGCATCGTCAGGCACACAACACGAGGCCTCTTTTCGCATAGCTACGTAATACATGGTTGTTGATTCTACTTATATTTTTCAGAAAAATCAGAATAATCAGAAAGATAGAAGTGTTTAAGCACAATTCACGCAAAAAACGAAGATAATCGGTGGTCACGAGCGACGCTGTGCCACAAACGGCGCCCTAGCCGGTAAATCAAAACAACTCGCCTTGTGCTATTTCGGTATCCTCCTCGACGTCGCCGGGGGCGCGACCAAGCGTCCAGGCTAGAGGGTCACCTTCATCGATTGGCCGGGACCCAGCACGGTCTCTCGACCTCTCAGTTTGGCCTTCACGTCTGCCTTGTTGCCCGGCCGGTTCGACAGCGCCAGCTGTCCGTCCGCCAAGCCGACGTCGAGCCAACACTCCCCGACGAGCAGTGCGTACCGCACCGTGGCCAGCTGGGGTGGGAGCCGCGGGTCGACCGATACCGACCCCTCACCCGGTTCGACGCCGGCGTACCCACGACGCACCAAGTCGACCGTGCCGGCCATGACGCCTATATGCACTCCCTCGCGCGTCGTGCCGCCCTGAACGTCGTACAGGTCGCTCTCGAGCGCCTCGAGGAACAGTGACCACGACGCGTCCGGGTCGGTCCGCGCGAGCAGCCAAGCGTGCACCACGCGGCTCAGTGTGGAACCGTGAGAGGTGCGCGCGGCGTAGAAGTTGACGGTGCGCAGCAGGGCCGCCTCGTCCACCTCGTACCCAAGCCACGCGAGCAACCGCTGGACCTCGTCGCCCGGGAACAGGTAGAAGAGCATGAGGGCGTCCGCCTGCTTGGACAGCCGGTACCGGTTCGGCGTGTCGCCCTCGGCCTCAAGGATCCGGTCAAGACGGGCGATATCGCCGTACTTGGCCCTGTAGGCGCCCCACTCGAACTCCTCGAGCCGCTCATACCCCTCGAACTGACTGATGACGCCGTCGGGGAGAAACGGTACGAAGAGGCGACGGCTGATGTCGCGCCACAGGTCGAGCTCGGTGTCGTCAATGCGGAGTATGCGGACAAGCTCGTCGCGCCTGAGAACGGGGAGCAGGTCGAGCGCGTCGAGAGCACGCCGGAGGACCCAGGAGGTCATGACGTTCGTGTAGGCGTTATTGTCTATGCCGAGCTTGTCGGACCACGGGTACGCGTCATGGTATTCGTCAGGCCCCATGACGCCGCATATCACGAAGCGCCCGCGTGCCTCGTCGAAGCTCGTCAGGCTCGCCAGAAAACGGGCGATCTGCAGCAGCATCTCCGCCCCGTGAGAGCGCAAGAACGCGGCATCGCCGGTACTCTCGTAGTAGCGCCAGACGTTGTAAGCGATTGCCACGTTCACGTGCCGCTGGAGGCGACTGTTGTCCAGCAGCCAGCGCCCGGACTTCGGGTTGAGGTGCACCACCTGCGTCTCTTCGCGGCCGTCGCTGCCGCTCTGCCACGGGAACATGGCTCCCCGGAACCCCTCGGCGCGGGCCGCCCGCACGGCTGCCGGCAGCCTCCGGTAGCGGTACAGCAGAAGCGCCCGCGTGATCTCGGGAAATACGCCGGTCAGAAACGGAAACACGTAGAGCTCGTCCCAGAAGATGTGGCCGCGATAAGCCTCGCCGTGCAGGCCGCGCGCGGGCAGACCGGCATCGAGGTCGACGGTGTGCGGCGAGACGGTCTGCAGCACGTGGAACACGTGGAGGTGCAACAGCATGCTAACGTGATCATCGTCACCCACTTCGACGGTGCAGCGGCGCCAGATCGCGTCCCAGGCCTCTATGTGGCTTTCTAAGAGGGCGTCGAAGTCGCCGGCGTCCTTCAGCCGCGTTAGAGCGGCGTACGCGGGTTCGGAGATGCCATTCTCACGAGACGTACACAAGACGACGGTCTTTTCGACCGTCAACGGAACGCCGCGCTGAGCCGCTGCCTGCAGCACTAGCCCGACGTAGCCAGTCCGCTCGCTCAGCTCGGCGGCGACGAGTGCGGGGTCGCCACCGACCTTCAGCCGCGTACGCGCGGCCTCAGCGATGCGGATGCGCGACTGCGAGGTCTCAGCCACGAGACAGATCGTGTCAGGGTCCGGTCGCGAGGCGGCGACTGGCTCGAGGTGGTCCGATGCAAGGTCACGGTATCGCGGCACGCCGGCGTTGACCACCGACCCGTCGAGGGCCGACTCGAAGGTGATGCGGCCGGACCAGTTACGCGCAGTGAGCGTCAACTCAAGGGCCGCAACGTTCTTGTCCGCCATGCTCACGAAGCGGCGCTCGGTCAGCTCGGTCTCACGGCCCGCGTCGTCCCTGAAGACCAGCGAGCGCCTCAGGACGCCCTGGCGGAGGTCGAGCTCCTGCCTATACTGCAGCAGATCGGCGCTGTCAACGTCGAACTCCGGACCGTCGTCGACGCGGAACGTGAGAGGGAGCCAGTTAGGCAGGTTGACGAGGTCCTCGTTCTCGATGGCTCGTCCGGCCACGTTGCTGACCAGACGATTGAAGCCGCCGGCGAGATACGTCCCTGGGTAGTGCACGCGGTCCGCTGAGCTCTGCGCACTGGCGCCGCGGGTCACGAAGTATCCGTTGCCCACGGCACAGAGGGCCTCGCGCAGCCCCTCATCCTCCGGGCGATACCCCTCGTAGGCCAGCGTCCATCGGTCTCCGCTCCGCCCAGAGGCAGCCGGACCGATGCCGCTCACGACAGCTCCTCCAAGGTGAGGAGCGCGCGGAAGAACTCCAAGACCTCCCCCACATCGGTGAGGGTGTAATCGGCAGCGGTCACGTCGTGCGGGTCGCCGATGCGCACGCCGACACCGCGCCCGGCGATCGCCTGGAACGCATCTTCGTCGGTGTCGTCGTCGCCGATGTAGAGCGGCACGTGCGTCCCTATAGCCATGTCCAGCCGCTCCAGCAGCCACAGCAGCGCCTTGCCCTTATCGTAACAGGCGATGCCCGGCCGTAGCTCGAGGACCATCTTGCCGGTGGCCTTGCGCAGTCCGAAGAAGACGTCAGCGACCTCATCGAAAGCGGCCATGACGCGCGGCACTTGGTCGGGAGGCGTCTGGCGGTAGTGCACGGTCACCGCGAAGGTCTTGTGCTCCACCCAGGCTCCAGGAATGTCCTCCACCTTCCTTTCGAGGGCGGCGCGCGCCGCCGCCACATCGTCGACGGCCGCAAGGCCGTGCTGGACGTGCCCTCCGAGCGCCTCGGGGGCGTCGACGTCGCACCCGTGCGAGCCCGCGTACACGATGCCGTCGATGCCGACCATCCTGCGAACGTCGGCCAAGTCGCGACCGCTGATGATGGCCACCGGGAAGTGCGCCGCCAAGCGCTCGAGCGTCGCTCTCATGTCGTCGGAGAGGACGGCTAGGCTCGGGTGTGCCACGATCGGAGTCAGCGTACCGTCATAGTCGATAAAAAACGCCGGCGTGGCCTGGGAGAGCCGCCGCTCGATATCGCCCGCGCAGACCAAGGCGGACGGACTGAAAGGGGGGTCCACGACCACGTCCGCAAGGTCGGAGACCACCACATCGGCGCCAGCGGCGAGAAGGCCGTTGGCATCACCGGTGCGGTCGACCCCGATCACGAGACCGAAGCCGCCCTGGCGGCCGGCCTCCACACCGGCGCGGGCGTCTTCGACGACGACGGTGCGCTTTATGGTGGCGCCGAGCCTGCGCGTGGCTTCTACGAAGACTGCCGGATCGGGCTTGCCGAGCAGTCCCATCTCTGCCGCGGTGATGCCGTCCACGCAGACCTGGAACAGGTCGCCGACGGCACCGGCGCGGAGGACCAGCTTCAGGTTCTTGCTAGCTGAGATGATCGCGGTCCCGATGCCGACACCCTGGAGGATGCGGACGAGCCTGACGGTGCTTTCGAACACGCCCACACTGTGCTGCTCGAGCTCCTCCAGGAAGTAGCCGTTCTTTCGGTTCCCGAGCCCGCACACCGTGTCCGCGTCGGCGGTATCATCGGGTGTGCCCTCAGGGAGGACGATGCCTCGCGAGGCGAGGAAGCTGCGCACCCCGTCGTAACGCGGTTTGCCGTCGACGTACTGGCGGTAGTCGACCTCCGCGTCGAACGGACGCCAGTCCTCGCCGGTACTCCGCGAGCGCTCTCCCATGTAGTCGTCGAAGAGCCGTTTCCACGCGGCGGCATGGACGACAGCGGTCTTGGTGACGACCCCGTCCATATCGAACACGACTGCGTCGAACTCCTCTCGTGGCAGGACGACGGTTCGCGCTTCGCTCATGGCAGAACCCTCCCTACGCGCGACGCAGTGACGGCTTGGCCGCGCCGCCCGTTGCGCACGTCGCCGGCGGACTTGTCGATCGCCTGGTCGCCCGTTTCTAAGGTGTCGATGGTCCGACACTCGATGTGGGTCAAACGCTCGGCTATTCGGGGCGGTTTTACCGCGATTATAGGTATGTGCGTCAACCCAGCGACTTGAAACTTGTTCATGTCTCTCTCCGACAGGTTCCAACGATCCATACTTGTTCTACCAATTCTTTGTTGGCAAATTGATGACAAATTCATTAGTCAAACACTCGCTTTCGTTCAGCTTAAAGCGTTCCAATTGATACACAGAGCTTTCACGGCTGAACTTGTGTGAGAACCGCAAACGAACGGCAGCAAGATTATTAGCTATTGTCTAAAAAATAAAAAAGATTGTGGTTTACGTTTTTTACCTGACTCGCGAGGCCCCACATTGAGTACAAAACAGAGCCATTAGGCGCGCGTTTTCACGGGGCCGATGTTGACGATCATCCGTGTTTGAAAATCAAGTTGGGCTCCAATTCATTCCAACCATCATCCATCGAAAGGGGCAGGTTTAAACCACTTAGATGTCTGCCATTGTGTTTAAGAAACAGGCTTTTCGTCTCAGCTCTCGTCAAGTCGAGTCGCTCGATGTAGACGTTCGTGATGTCCACAATGCGAGGTGCCAGAACGCCTTGGCTCGGATCAAAAGGAGTCTCTTTACTGAGTTCTCGTTCGCGCGCTGTGCTGTATTGTGGACCGTTTAAATCTAAATAGCATAATTCAAGATGGGTGGCGAGCGTCTTCCTCAGTAGTTCTTCGTCTTTATCGACCTCTTCTTCTAGCAGCATGCCATACTTAGACGAGCGCTGCGGAGTAGTGCGAAGTTTCCTTCGTTGATACTTTCCGATTCCTGTCTTTGATACAATGCCCGCCGAATAGAATGCAATGCGCTATGCAATTGCTCTGGCCTCTCGCTACCATGTTTTTCTATTTGAGCGGCTCTTATCCGCTCGAAGCGTTCTTTATCACTATCAGGTAGCGCCTCTAGTTCGTATTTGATAGCTGATTCGTCTTCCATATCATCAACCCGTTCTAGCGCAACGAGTATGCCTATTCGAAGTGATTTCAGGGTCGATCGCCGTTGACTTCGCACAAATCATAATACTTTGACCTCATTCTACCGACTCTGCAGAAGTCAAAAAAGGGAAACGCCGGAGCGGTAAGGATGATTGCACAAAAAGAAGAAAAAGTTCACAAAAACGTCCTCTCGTATCTAGTCGATCATATATTGTTGGCTGCTGCTTCGGAGGCTCAATGAGTGGTCGCAGGGCTTCGACATCGTGCTGAGCTTCTACTCGTCCTTCGTTCAAATCCCAGTCCCTGCGTACAACCTTTAGAAAAAAGTTTCATCCACTCTTTTATTTGGAGCGCTATATTATTTCCCCATTTATAGAAATCGTGTAATCTTTAATTATTATGTTTTTTTGGGCTTTTTCGAGTGCCCTTTGGACTATAACCTCAATACCTGAGCAGCAGGGAACTTCCATGTGCACGATGGAAATCGATTTTATGTCCTTTTTCTGGAAGATTTCTGATAATTTATCCACGTATTCTTCCATAGTTTTATCCAGTTTTGGACAAAAAATTATCAAAACCTTATCCTTTAGAAACCTTTGATGGAAATTAGCATAGGCAAATGGGGCACAATCGGCCGCCAATAAAAGGTCAGCATTGTTCAGGTAAGGTGCGTTGGGATTTAAAAGCTGTAACTGGATAGGCCAATTCCCGAGTTCTGAGGTCAACGTCACCGGCTCATGCGTCTGATTGCCCGATGCACGCAAATCGCGCGTTATAGAACCGGGACAGCCGCCGGCCAATGGTTCTTCCTCATACTCCGGAACTTCAATGTTATTTTCCTTCAAAAAGTCAATTGCTTCATTTAGAAAATGCTCTTGACCATGTTCCTGAAGATGCCGCAGGTGGGCTTTTATCACGTTAGGTCCTGCTTTTGTGATATTTCCCATAACCTTGTACTCATCATAAGGTTCGGCTTCTCGTGTTTCAATTTCTATAGCGCCCTCCGGGCAATCCCCAATGCAGGCCCCTAAACCATCGCAGAATAAATCACTTATAGCTCAGGCCTTGCTATCAATTACCTGTAAGGCACCTTCAGGGCATCCAGTAACACAACTGCCGCAACCGGTACATTTTTCTTCATTAATTCGGATAATATCTCTTTTCATAGCTATTCACCCAGAGCAGCTGATTTGTTGAATCTTAGGGACTGTCTGCCCCAGTATCATTGTCAAGGGACATAATAATTTTATATATTTGAAAATAAGCTGATAAAATGCCCGCATATGTAGAAAACAGGGTTAATTCACTTTTATATTTATTTCAACTTTTTTTCATATCCTGCCAAATATTTACCATATTCATCCCCAATATGGCCAGATTAAAGAAGAAAAGCTGCTATTTTTCTAACAAACTGCTCCGTCTCGCTGAGACGGAGTCCATCGCAGCAAATGATGCCGACAGGGCTATCAGGCATTGTGTGTGTCTAAGAAAGTGGCACGTAAGTTCATTCGCGCAAACCTATCAGTGCTCAAGCAACAAAAGCACGATTTAGTAAGCTTTATCGGCGCCCACACTCATTGCATAAGCTGTGAAATCGTCCACGCTAGTCACAGCTGAGGTTCTCATACTCATAGCACTCTTAGTCGTCGCTGCGTGTGGATGCGCGACGACCACCCAGAACGCGACAACCTCCGCCAACCAGACGATCGGAGGGATCACGCTTCCCACGACCACGGGCCCCCCTACACCGGCGGAGGCACGACAGATCGCCGCAGCGGCGTACGTCTATGGCTACCCTCTCGTACTAATGGATCTTACGAAAGATCGGCAGACAGCCGCCCCGGCCCCCACTTCCGACGGGACGGCGGCACCGGTCAACCAGTTTGCTAGAGCTTGCACCATGTGTAACGCGTCATTTACAACCGTGCCGAGCCCGAACGCTGATGCGCTCTTTTCTTTTGCCTGGCTCAACCTGACGAAAGAGCCGATGGTGTTGAGCGTGCCTAATACAACCGGGCGATTCTGCGTGATGGAGCTGCTGGATGGCTGGACGAACGTCTTTGCGTCACCAGGGACGCGTACCATCGGAACCGACCCGGGGAACTTCGCCATCGTCGGCCCAGGGTGGAATGGCACGCTCCCCGCCGGGCTGACAAAGATCGAGGCGCCGACTGAAACGGTTTGGATCGCCGGGCGCACCCAGCTGAATGGTCCTGGTGACCTCCCTGCAGCGAGCGCCCTCCTGGCTCAGTACAAATTGACGCCGCTGACCGCCTGGGGCACGACCTACACGCCACCGACCAACGAGCCGGTCAACCCCAACGTTGACACTAAGACACCCCCCGTTGACCTGGTAGCAAACATGACCCCTGCCACGTTCTACGGAAAGATGGCAACGCTTATGGTGGCCAACCCCCCGAACACTGCGGACAAACCAGTCGTTGATCAGATGGCCAGGATCGGCCTTGCCCCCGGCACACCGTTCGATTGGAACGGCTTTAACTCCACGATACAGGACGCGATCGCGCAGGGCGCTAAGGACGGACTTGCCTACGTCCCTCCTGCGGGTCGTGGCCTTCCAGATGCCGTCAGGGTAGACGGCTGGGTCTTTAGCTATAACCTCGGCAAGTATGGAACGAACTACACCACGCGTGCTCGTGCTGCTTGGGAGGGGATTGGAGCGAATCTGCCGGAGGATGCGCTGTACCAGGCCTCGCGGACTGATGCCAACGGTACCCTATACAATGGCGCACATGAGTACGTCATGCACTTCGCGAAGAACAGCACCCCGCCTGTCAACGCGTTTTGGTCTCTTACGATGTACAACGACCAGCAGTTATTCGTCGACAATCCGATCAATCGGTACGCGATTTCGCCCCACCTTGGTCCCTTGAAGTACAATGCGGACGGGTCGCTCGACATCTACATTCAACGCGCGTCGCCTGGCTCCGATAAGGAGTCGAACTGGCTGCCCGCTCCGTCGGGCGGGTTCAACCTCATGTTGCGTATGTACTGGCCGCAGGAGTCTGTTCTTAACGGCTCGTGGGTGCCACCTGCGGTCCTACAGGTGGGATAAAAAGTCTACAATGAGTGGGCAAGGATAGAGCCTAGCTGACCGGCTAAAAGCGTATCTGAGCTATCAGTGCAGACCGATTAGTTCTCGCGGAGCCAAGGTACTTTGTATTGAGAGAAAAGATAGGCATTTCGCATGTTGCTTTTTTGCTTAGTCGTGTGCGGCTAATCACAACGATTAAGTGCCCGCCACCAACGTCCTCCACGATTATGCTATCTGCGAACGTTGCCCAGAGCTCTTTGCTGATCTTGCACTACCAAAAAGCGAGCTGTTGGAGATCCATCGCAGCAAAATCTCGCTCCACCACGCAAAATCGGGTTACGACTACCCGACGATTAGGTTGCCTCATACTTTTCGAAACTTGCCGGGGTTATCTACCCGAACCTATCAGACTGTTTGTGAAGCAGCACTCGCCTTTCTCGTGGTGATATCACCTAACGAAAAGACCGCAAAAAGCTCAGAATTCCCCATTTTGACATAGCGGGCACATATTGTTGCACCACCTACACCATATCAATACCTACAATTCCCCTCAATGACACGTTCCACAACATCGCCTCAGCGAGGCGGAGGTCATCTCGTTATGCCGACTGAGTGCCCATCCACCGTTACCGCGTATATGTGCGTTGAAATACGGCAACAAAGTTGCGCGTTACAGGGTTAGACTTACCGTTATATGAACAAACAGACGGTATTCACTTAGACGCAGTATGCTCGATGTCCTTTCTAACGATATAGAACTCGTCGCTCCGTGCGGTATGAACTGTTCGGTATGTAGCAGGTACCTTGCGCGCAAACACGACGTAAGACGCAAAGGGGTGAGAATGGCGTATTGCGCGGGATGTCGCCCTCGTGACAGGAAGTGCGCCTCTCTAAAGAAACGCTGTGACCTCCTTCTGAATCATGGCGTTCAGTTTTGTTATGAATGTAGCAGTTTCCCGTGCGATAACTTGGAGCGAATCGACGCACGGTACCAAAAGCATTACCGCACGAGTTTCATCGAAAATCTCACCTTTATCAAGGACAATTCGCTTGCCGCTTTCGTGGAGCGTGAGAATGCGAAGTGGCGTTGCTCGCAGTGCGGAGGGTTATTGTGCTGCCATAATGGAATTTGTTTCAAATGCGGTCTTGACCGTTTACAAACAAAGAAGCAGCTGTACAGGTGGGAAGACGAACTATAGGTTGACTCCTGTATAAACGGCAAAAATCGCCTCACAAAGAGATTGGCCACCGGCAATTCTTAAAACGGAAGGACGAAAGAAAAACTTGCGTGGAATTGACCATGACATACAAAGAGAGAACGTGGCAGGAGAAACTGGGAGATAAGAAAGGGTTACCAAAAGTGATGGAATTAGAAGAGCGGTTTCCCTGCTACAACGCGGTGCACAAGATGGGCGCCGAGGCGGGCGATCCAGTCGTGCTCGTCAATCCGAGCGAGGTCGTTGAGGTAATGAAAGACGTCCCGGAGGGCAAGCTCATCACCATTGTCGAAATATGTAAGATAATCGCCAAAAAACATGGAGTCAAGGCCTGCTGCTCGCTTACCACCGGCATTTTCATCATGACCGCAGCCAATGCCGTGGAAGAAGCGGTACGCGAAGGCACGAACATGAACGTCCCGTACTGGCGGACGTTGAAGGCAGACGGGTTCTTGAACGAGAAATATCCCGGCGGAGTTGAGGCCCATAAGAAGCTTCTCGAAAAGGAAGGGTTTGTCATCCGCCAAAAGGGAAAACGCTATTTCGTTTCCAACTACCGTGATTATTTGGTGAATTCACGCGAGGGCGAGTAACACAAAACTGCACACTCATTTTTGAGAGAAACGCGTCGTTTACTCAGTCATAACTTGAGCTGCGAGAACTCGATAGGAGCTCTTGTGCCACGATACTGCATAAATAACCCTGATAGGGGCACGTCAGTTGAAAACCGCTGCGACGATTTGCTACGACCATCGAGCATAGCTTTTTATCGCGTGCAACAAAATTGACTCCAATAATCGCAGCGCCGCGTGATCGTGACGCTCCGCGGGTCGTGCAAGGAGGATAGCAGATGATTAGCAAGGAAGTGATGCTCAAGGACCACCGGATGATCGTCGATCTGAACTGTCCAGTGGCGCGGTTCCTGCATAACCCCGTGCTTACGGCCAAGGAAGTGAACCAGGTGTGGCAGAACCCGGGCCTCCAGGTCACGACCGTCCAAAACGCCGGCATCGCGCTGCACGGAGGCGACACGGTCATGCTGTTCCGGTCTCATCTTCGTTGCGGCATGAGCGTGCTCGGGGTCGCCCGCAGCAGCAACGGCGTCGACGGCTGGCGTGTCGAGCCGCGACCGGCCATGGTGCCGGCCGCCGAGGGGGACGCCTTCGCCCCGGGCACCGATGCCGGGGCCCTCATCGAGAACGAGTCGGGCGGTGTCGAGGATCCGCGGATCACCCAGATCGGCGACACCTACTACATCACCTACAGTGCCTATCACGCGACGATAAAGAACCGCGTGCGCGTCTCGCTGGCCACGACCCACGATTTCTCCCGCTTCATGCGCCACGGCCCGGTGCTCGAGCGAGACATGCGGAACGTGGTGGTTTTCCCCGAGCCCATCGGCGGCCGCTACGCGGGTCTGTTCCGACCCAATGACATCACGAGCGGCGAGGTCGGAGGCATCTACACGCAGATCAAGCTCGGCTGGACGAGCTCGGTCGAGTCAAATCGGTGGGAGATCCGGCCGGAGCCCATCATGAGGACCGGCGCGGGCCCGAGCGCCTTCTCGGACAAGATCGGTCCTGGCGCGCCGCCCTTCAGGACTGCCAAGGGCTGGCTCAGCGTGTTCCACGGGGTGCGCACCACCATGGACGGCAACCCCTACGTGCTCGGCGTGGCGCTGCACGACCTGGCGGACCCGGCGCGAGTTAAGATGTCGAGTATCCCCATCCTGTTCCCTTCCAGGGCTGACTGCCACGTCGAGGATGTCGCCTACACCCATGTGCCGCAGGTCGTGTTCACCTGCGGGGTCGTGCGCCGCGACGATGGCAGCATCCTCATCTACTACGGCGGCAATGACACGGTCATGAACGTGGGCGTGACCCACGAGGACGTGCTCATCGCGCTCTGCGAGAGCTACGGCCAGGACCCACTGACCGGGCATCTCAAGTACGACATTCGCGGCCACCGAAGCTGAGCAGCTCGGAATAAGCGGCCCCAGGGCACCAGGAGGTAGACCACGCTGGAGCAAGGTCGGTATCAAGACGATAGTCCGGGTGTCGCTGGCTCTTCGCGACCTTCGCGGCAGGGCTTCGAGCCCACCGGATTCGAGACCATGCCACATCCCGCAGCTGTTCCAGCAGGCGTCCAGCCGCGACCGCAGCCTCGACATCGCGCCTACATTCTTACGCACGGCCTTCGAGGAATCGAGTCGAGCAACGATCGACATCCGCTGCCCGAGGACGTTCACGATGTCGACAGCAGTATTGAAAGGACGTTGAACTGAGTTAATGCGGCTGAGCGGGGGGGCGAAGCACGCTGTTCACGGCAGTGGCGAGGCGCTCTGCACACTTGGTGCAGTTCGGATCGTTTGTGTTCAAGCAGCCGAAGTGGATGCCATACCAGCAGGCGCCGTTTTTTATGCTCGTTACGTTGGTTGCCATAACGTTCATCTCCGATCCACACTGCGCCAAGTTGTTTCATAAGGCCGCGTGAGGCAGCGATTGTGTGGGAAAGCGTGACAAGGCGCTTGTGTCACACCTGACGGCAGTTTTCGCAGGAGGCAGCCAATGTTACCTTACGCCGTTGACAGCAGGTGTGACGTGGTGAGCCAAAAAAAATCTAATTCAACTTAATAGCCGCACCGTTTGCGTTGAAGAGGACGAGGAAAAGAAGCTTAAAAACCACAAAAAGCATCACTAAAGGCGCCGGCTTTTGATGCCGGATAGCGCGGCGATGCATTCTCCGTTGTGAGAACCTTGGTCCGTGTTAATTCGTGATGATCGGCGCTTGGCGAATATACTTTGTGTCCTTCACCTGTTTAAGCATGAACTCGGCTAAGTCAGCGCGGGATATGGGTGTTCCCAGCTCATTAAGACCTGGATAGCCGGTCTTGACATTTCCTGTCTTCGGTTTATTATTGAGCAGAAGGACGCGCACAAGTGTCCAATCAAGATTCGATGCCCGAATCACGTCAGACCAGCCGACTATGTCTGCATAAGCGTCTGGTGAGGTGGTCTTGACCAATGAGATCATCGCCTTAATCTTGATGCCCGGCTTATCGTTCGGGTCTTTCGAGCTGGCGGTTGACAGTGCGATCAGTCGGCGTACGCCGTGATTATTCATCGCCGCTATTATGTGTTTCATTCCGTCCGTTATTGGGGTGCCTTTTGATTTGCCCGATGGCCCCATGACGCTGATCACGGCGTCGGCGCCGGTGATAGCACGGTCGATCATCGCTTCATCGGATAATTCTCCGTGCACGATCGTCAGTTGATCGTGCTTTATTGTAAGCTTTGACGGGTTGCGGGCATATACAATAACGTCGTATCCTTCCGCAAGCGCCTGTTCTACGAGTAGTTTTCCTACGTTCCCCGAGGAACCAAAAACCGTTATTTTCATAATCCGCTCACTTCACAGTCTTCTGCTATTACACCAAAAGCGTAACACAGCGATAGTAGGCTTAAGTGTTAGTGCTTTAGTTGCGAGATAACGGTCGTTATTCAGAGGGGCCTCGCGCAACGGTTTTAAGGCAGCCATGGAGGTTTGTGTCAGAGCGTTGAAGGTCTCATTGAAGGCGTCCTCTTCCCGTTTCGGCATTTTTAATCACCTCACGACAATCCCTAAAACGATGATCACGATTCCCGCCAGCGCTCTGACGTATCTCTCGCCGTCGAACCAGACGTTGTGGTACTGTCCGTGTTTGACCTACACTTGCGACTCCGTCGACGGCGATATAGATTCCGATCGCGATGAGCACGATGTTAAACCATTGAATAACCAACTTCTTTTCCCCCTTTCGTCCCTCAGTAAGACCTTTTCATGCCATAACTCTATCTAGACACTTGTAGCTAGTTGTGGCGTGAAGGTAGGATAAAAAAGCTCGCAATCGTCGCTAGTAGCAGCGTTCCTCGCGGCCGAAGCCGTGCGAAACTTCCTCATTTGCCGAGATCCCTCAACTCCCTATTAAGGGAGATGCCTACGACCGTTCTTATGCCGACGACGAAGGCGAGAATAACAGCTTCATCTAAGCTGGGAGTAATTATGGTCTTCACAAGGTCATTCGCTATGAAAATTTCTAAAGCGAGAAGGATTTTGGGAGTATAGTCCAGTCGAATGGCCGTATAATCGGGGGCTTTTCTACGAAGCGCGCTCATCAAGAGCTCCACGGCCACGCGGGCGCTTCCATAGAAGATAATAATGGCGCCTATGATCTCAAAGAAGGTGACAATCCAGCTGACTAACGTGGCCCAAGTGGTGATATCCTCAAACATGGCGCAAACAACGCTGGCTTGTCATCAGTGACGCTAGGTAATAACGTTTCCTTTGTAGGTGGTAGCGTTTCACTGAGCATCGCACGGGCGGTGGCCCGCCCCTAGCGTTGGTTGGTAGCCGCGCTTTTTTCGGTTGAAGTAGCAGAAAAAGACGTGGTACTAGTTGTTGTTCAGAACGCTGCGCTTGAGAAAACAGATCAATGTGAAACGTCTATATCGCAAAGGCTCTTTTACGATTATCAAAGCTGTAGGAGCCGCTTCTTCGACGGACACGTGAGCACCGCATGGAATCGTCCGCTATCATCGCCCTTTTGACCTTCGTTGTAGCTTACGGCATCTTGGCTACCGAGAAGATCAACAGAACTATCATCGTCGGCGCTGGAAGCATTGTCCTGCTCGTCTTTGGCGTGTTAGGCCTTACTGAAGCCATCAATTACGTCAACTGGGAGACGATCGGGTTGCTCTTCGGGATGTTCATCATCGTTATCGTGCTGTCAGATTCTGGGTTCTTCTTATACCTCGCATTTGTCGTCGCAAAGAAGCTCAATTACGAACCACGAACCATGTTGGTCGTGTTTCCCCTCTTAGCGGGCTTTTTAGCCGCCTTTATCGACAGCATCACCGTCATGCTTTTTCTTGCAGCGCTCACTATCGAGATTGCTAAGATTCTGCGGATTGACCCTGTCCCACTCGTCGTCGGTGAGGTAGTGCTCGCCAACATCGGTGGCGCGGCGACGCTCATCGGCGATCCGCCCAACGTCATACTAGGGACGCAGCTCGGATTCGGATTTAACGATTTCGTCGCCAATAACGGTCCTATTGCTGTTGCTGCTGCGCTGCTCTCGGTAGGGGTGCTCTTTCTTATGCAACGGAGCAAAGTAACCCCTGCCACTGCAATCGACACCGCTGCGCTCTCAGCGATCCGCCCCGAGCGCACAATCACCAACAAGCGGATGCTTCGCCTCGGCCTTGGCGCCCTTTTCGTCGCCGTAGCCCTCCTAATCACTCACGGATACATTCAGCGAATCTATAACATTCCGATAACGGTTGCCCTCGCCGCGTTGATTCCGGCCTTTGCGCTCCTCCTCGTCGGAGGACGGGATACTGAGAACGTTATCAAAAAGGTCGACTACGACGTGCTATTGTTCTTCATCGGTCTCTTTATTATCATCGGCGGCCTGGAAAAGACGGGCGTCATCGCGATATTCTCGAGCGGATTAGTGAGCATTGCGGCCGGAAACAATGCGGCGCTCATGTCCCTCCTCCTTTGGGGGTCGGGCTTTGCAAGCGGGGTGATCGATAACGTCCCCTTCGCTCTGACCATGAGCTACGTCATCCGGGGTATGTCGCTTGTTCCCTCAATCCTTGCGACCTCCTTAATGGTCTGGGCGGTGTCGTTAGGCACGGACATCGGGGGCAATCTAACCCCCATTGGCGCTTCGGCGAACGTTGTAGCTTACAGCTCACTGGAGAAGCACGGGACACGCATGGGGTGGATTCGATGGATAAAAATTGCAGCTCCGCCCACGTTGCTGGCTCTTCTGCTCTGCAATCTCCTCCTCTACATGAAATACCTCGTGGGGTTTTACTAATGGGTAGCTCAGACATGGTGGTTGTATGAAGGCTCTTGTCTGCGTTGACGGATCGCCTGTTACGAATGAGGGCCTAAAGTGCGCGGTAGATGCGCTTCGGATCGATATCGAGTACACGCTCTTGTACGTGCTTGAAGAGCACGGCATCTACGATAGTTATAGGCGGATCTTCAAGGAAGACTTAAAACGGATAGAAGAGCTCTTTGAAGACGTTGATTCAGAGAAAGAAGCGGCAAAAAAGATCTTTGTGCTCCCCTTGTGCGAATATATGCGCAAGCACGGCCTATCCGTTCGCGCGATTGTGAGGGAAGGTCCAGCTGGCGAGGAGATATTGGACGAGTTGCGCGAAGGCAAATACGATCTCGTGATGCTTGGACAACGAAAAAGCCTCTCGCCTGCGAGGCGACTCTTGGGCGGGACGCTCACCGAAGTAATGCGCAACGCTGATACGTGCGTCATGATCGTTCGGCCGCCTCGGCCCTAACTGAGATGCGTAGCTGGCGCCTAGCGATCGATCAACGCCGAGTCGTCATTTCCAACAGGATCAAAGGGCGAAAAGGCGCTATGGTCTAGCGAGATTCCAGTGCATGTAGATTGTCAACGTCTGTGGGCGATGCCGAGATAGCTGCACGCGTAAAGCAGCGACGTTCGCTGACAACATAGAAAGCACGGGATTACGCGGCTTTAGGAGACATCACCCGCTTACGCACCTCTTCAAATACGAAGATCGAAAGGCAGACGGCGAAGACGTATGCGAGCTCAGAGGGGCCGATGGGAACCGTCCGAAAAGCAAACTGGAGCGCCGGGAGGTAAACGACAGCGAGCTGTAGGGCGAGGGCCACCGTCACTGCTATGATGAGATAACGGTTCGCGAGAGCGCCCCTGTGTAAAATAGAGCGCTCTGATTTGCAGTTGAACGCGTTCACGAGTTGAAAGATCGAGATCGTGAGGAAGGCGATCGTTACCGCCTCTTCGCGGTTGGTGGAGAGAACATCAATGTAAAGGAGCAAGGTTCCAACACCAATGATGGCCGCCATAAAAGCGATCCGCTGACTCATGAGCTTCGATATGATGCCCTCTTTCATCTCCCGCGGGCGCCGTTCCATGACGTCGCGCTCCGCCAGCTCCAACCCTAACGGAATAACGCACACGCCATCGGTGACGAGGTTTATCCATAGGATCTGAACCGGGTACAGCGGGAGCGGCAGGCCGATTATTATGGCTGTGAATATGAAGAGCAGTTCAGCGATGTTAGTCGAAAGGAGGTACAGAATCACCTTCCTAATGTTTGCGTAGATCCGTCGACCTTCGCTCACCGCTTTAATTATCGTTGCATAGTTGTCATCAGTGAGGATCATGTCAGCCGACTCCTTAGCAACGTCGGTTCCACCCCTCCCCATAGCCACTCCGATGTCAGCGCTGATGAGCGCGGGAGCATCGTTTACCCCGTCGCCGGTGACCGCCACGATGTGTCCCTGATCTTTGAACGCTTCGACGAGCCGGCGCTTCTCGAGGGGTCGTATGCGGGCAAACACCGATACCTCATTCAGCGATTTGGCAAGCTCAGCGTCACTCATGGAGCTTAGTTCATCGCTTGTCAGTACGACGCCCGTCTTATCCGTGATGCCGAGCTGGACAGCGATGGCCTTCGCTGTGTGGGGATTGTCCCCTGTAACCATGACCGTGCGAATGCCCGCCCTCCTGCTCACGCCCAGCGCGTCTTTTACCTCCGGACGTGGCGGGTCTCTCATGCCAACGAGGCCGAGAAACGTGAGCCCCGTGAGGGATTCGTCGTCCATCATCGCAGTGCTAATTGACCCAGCATTCGCGCGCTGGTTCGAAGAGGCAACGTCACGCGTGCCCGCTGCAAGCACCCGCAAGCCATTTGCAGCCATTGTTCGGTTCGCCATTAAGATCTCCTGCACGACCGTTTCGTCGATAGTTTTTGTCGATCCTTTTATGAGGATTGTCTCACAGCGGGTAATTACTGCCTCTGGAGCTCCCTTGACGTAGATCCGGTCGCTGCTCGCGGCAGCCATGTACTGCCTCTCGGGATCAAACGGAATCTCATCAACGCGCGGATATGCGCTATCTAACGCTCGTTTGTCAATGCCTGCCTCCGCGGCTGCTGCGAGGAGTGCCAGTTCTGTGGGATCACCAATGGCGCGACCGTCGGCAAGCTGGGCATCATTCGCGTACGCCATCGCTGTCAGTAGATCGTGCACGCTCTCGTCTGTTCGCGCTTCCGTCCCAGCCGCACCGTAGACTACAGCTCTAGCTTTTTCGTCCGCGACTGCGACGAGGCCCCGGCCTGATACGTACAGCTCTTCAACGCGCATCTCGTTGAGCGTAAGCGTTCCGGTCTTATCTGTCAGTATGACGTCGGTCGATCCGAGCGTTTCAACGGCTGAAAGACGTCGAATGATGGCGTTTTCCCCCGCCATCTTCCGAACCCCCACCGTCATGACCACCGTGATAGCGGCAGGCAGCCCTTCGGGTATCGCCGAAACCGCTTGGCTAACCGCAATAAGAAACATCTCAAAGATCGAAAAACTCCGCAGTATCCCCACGAGAAAGAGAACGCCGACGATCGCGAGAACGAGGATGCCTATCCATCTTCCCAGCCTTCCTAGATCCTTCTGCAGCGGCGTTTCTTCACGCTCAGCGCTCTGCACGAACTCCGCGATAGTGCCGAACTCAGTGGCACGCCCGGTGGCGACGACGACCGCCTCCCCACGCCCCTCAGTCACAACCGTTCCTGAATACACCGTGTTAGACGTGTGAGGGCGCGTCTGTTTGTCCACCGTTACCGATTCTCCGGTAAGCATTGATTCGTCGACCTTCAGGGTCTTAACGGTGAACAACCGCGCATCTGCCGGAACCCGATCGCCGGCTTGAAGCATTATCACGTCGCCAGGAACGATTTGCCGCGCGTCGATAACTTCAGACACGCCCGCTCTGACCACCGTGCTCTTGGGGGCAGCAAGTTCCTTCAAGGTCTCGAGGACGTTTTCTGCCCGGTTCTCCTGAACAAAGCCGATAATCGCGTTAGCCACCAGGATGAGCGCTATGACCACGGCGTCCACAATGGAGCCAAAGAAGAGCGTTATCACGGCGGCGATAATCAAAATATAAATGAGCGGGCTTTGAAACTGCCTGAGGAACGCAAGGAACTTGCTCGGCTTTTTCCCTTGCGGGAGTTCGTTCGTTCCGACCGTCGAGAGGCGTTTGGCAGCGTCAGCCTGACTAAGCCCTTGCGGGCTTGAGCCAATCACGTCAAAAGTGTCTTCTACAGTCTTCGCGCGCCAGTCCACAGGCTTCACGGCGTTAATGTAATTCCCCTCCGTCTCGTGCTGCACTCTGTCGCCTCTAACCCTTGTTAATCATTTTTCGCCGGAGATGAGAGACGCCCAAATGTTTAATTATGTTTTTGCCACAATGCCGTTCCGTCGTAGCTCGTCCGGGAAGGCCCGATGCGTGCCACAGCACATACGTTAGTGCGAATACGGAACCTTAAGAATGCGACCCTGAGCGGCACTTGTTTTCTGAACTAGCACGCAATGCAAGTTCTCTGTTTACGCAACGATATTGGTAGCTTTAAAAGAGGCCGTGCGCTCGCGTGCTACCGGACATTCTCGAGCACAAGGCTTAGCTTGTAACGTTAGTGCTCGAGCATCGGAAGGAAGAGCTAGGACAAGCCTACAACGTCTCTTATGCGTCTCTGACTCTGCTCAGGCTCCTCGGTCGTATTCACCTCGTACGCTGTGACCCTTTCAAGAAGTTCCATAAAAAACGCTTTGCGAAGCCTCCGTTTGAACGGTGTATTGACGAGCAAGTGTGGATTGAAATAGTCATAGCGTTCAAGGATGGCCAATGCCTGGGCCGCTGTAAGCTTTCGAACGAACTCCTGATCGCTTGCGTCGCGTTTAAGAATAATCAGTTTGGTGAGCGTCGTCAAGGGCAGGATGCGTCCTTTTCCGATTGCCAGCCGAAGATCGACGATAGCGCGGCCTTCGCCATCCAACTCCGCGCGTTCGACCAGCCAGTCAAATTCGCTCCAGATCTTGGCGAGATCTGCGCGTATGTAAAAATTCTTTTCTGAACTGTAGGCTAGTATGTCTCGCCCGTAAACCCGCGCGAAAAACCAGTCATCTGAAACAACGCGCACCTCAGGACGTCTCAACAACCCGTAGGTGTGGGTCGTCTTTCCAGCTCCAGATTGACCGAGAATGCACACCCCTTGTCCGTTCAAGTCGAGGCAGGCGCCGTGTATAGAGTAGATATCGTGTTCGTCTTCAAGGACATCTCCTGTAACGCTCAATGCAAGCGACTTGATCCAGCCGTAGTAATCGAAGTTTATGAGGAACGCTGTCTTTGATTGAGGATCGTAGTACACGCTGTTCTGCTCTTCAGCCGGACCGTTGACGACATAAAGGCGTCCGTGCGACCGTATGTTTTGTGACATGAAATAGAAGCTCTGGCCCCAGCGCGTTGCGACCGATTGCTTCTCGGTGAGGAGCTTAATACAGCACCCATAGACGTCCGATTTGACCTCGTACGGAGTCTGGGCACGGAACTGTTCTGCCAATTTCTCCTTGCGTTGGATCGGTATGAGCTTGATTGCGTAAGACATGTTCACGGCCCTCTTGTAACTGAAACGAGACAGTCGTCGCCAAAAAACTGACGATATTATAATCAGCTGTCGTGAAGATATAACCCTCCATTCACAAAAATCTGACCATGGAAATCGACGTCAACATCGCGGCACACGACCTGCTGTGGCGAATCATGTCCTTAGGAGCAAAAAAGGCGTATCGCGAGGCTTATGGCGCCGCTCGGGATGTGCTCGTTAATAAAGAGTTACAGCACCTCGTTGAAGCGGGCTATGTTGTAAGAAGCGGCAATGATGTCGAACTCACGCCGGCAGGCAAAGATCTGCATAAAAAAATGACGACGATATGCAAAAAGTCAGAGTGAAGACGTGGGTGAGTCAATAAATGCCTCTTCGATCATCGGCTTAACGTCGTCGATCAATCGGATTGCTTCATTTTCAGATTCGACCCGATGCACATCTACCCTTCCACTTCTGTATAACGTAAGCGTGCGTCCCTCGTGAAAAAATCGTGCGACCCCAAGCTTCTCCGAACATTGCGCAATGCCTTCCAAAAGCCTGCAGAGCTCTTTCATGGAAAATCCCTTGTCAAAATGCGCCTCAACGACCAGTCCGCCCCCGACGCACGGCCTTACCGCTTTCGCGTCATATTTCCGATTCATTATATAACACTAGCATTTGGGTCTGCTTATCGCTATTTTTCTTTAAAGGTTTTGTAAGCCATTTAGGTGACAAAAGCGCTAAGTTGACGTTGCCCCTTTGAGTTTGAACTGCAGACGGTACAACGCCTCAACACGCTCGAGCGTTTCAGCGTCGTCAGGACCTTTGTCTTCTCTTATTCGCACGATACGTGGAAAACGCAGGGCGTACCCAGAGGCATAATTCGGGCTCTTCTGGATCTCGTTGAATTTCACTTCGAGCACGATCTGCGGTTCAAGGTCCACGGTCCGCCCGTGCTCGCTGATGATGAGGGGCTTAATCTCTTCAGTCAGCTCTTTGAGTTGTTCATCGGAGGCGCCGCTCGAGACGCGCCCGACAGGGGCCCACTGCTCGTTATCCTCGTCTCGTGCCGCGAGCTCGTACGACGTGATCCAACCCGCTTTCCTTCCGTGGCCGTACTCAGCCGCGATTACGACGAGATCAAGGCTCTCAAGGGTTTCCTTCAGCTTCACCATTTTCCGCCCGCGAATACCCGGACTGTAGTCAGCGTTGAGATCCTTCGCCATCAGTCCTTCGTGCCCTGCATCGATCGATTGCGTGAAGAATGCAGCAACGGCTTCGGGATCGTCAAGAATTTTGAATTCAGAGGGCTTACATCGCCCATCGAGGGGCACTACAGTTTTTTCGAGAAGCGCACGTCTCTCCACAAAGGGAAGGTCAACGAGGCTGTCTCCGTTCAAGTAGAGGATATCAAAGGGGCGAAGTTGCATCGGGATCTGATGGCTCAGCTCTCTGACCTTATACTTGCGCCGGATCCGGTTCAGGACGTTTTGAAACGGTATCACTTTGCCGGTGCGATTGTCCACGGCGATGGCCTCGCAGTCGAGAATGACCGAATCCGCGTGAATGCTTTCTTTGACCGCTACGCGGATATCAGGAAGTGCCTCGGTGAGGTCCTCCATCTTGCGCGAGAAGAGCTTAATGTCTGGCCCGACCTTATGAACCTGAATCCGCGCCCCGTCATACTTCGTCTCAAACGCTGCCCGCCCCCCCATCACGTCTAACGCTTCGCTCGCGCCGGCGACGTTCTGGGCGAGCATAGGCCTGACAGGCCGCATCGGCTCGATGCCGAGCGCCCGCAAACCAGAAAACCCTTCCGTTTTGGCAATTCTCGCGACAAGGCCGATGTCGTTGGTGAGCATCCACGCGCGACGCACCGCGTCGGGCGGCACACCGAAGCTCTGGGCGACGGCATCTTCAGTCACGCCTTCTTTCGAGCCGATAAGGAGGTTACGCATCGCGAGGCTGACCAAGTAGTTCGCCTCCCGCGGCTCGGTCCTGCTTAAGAGGTTCGCGAGCATTCGTTGTTTCTTCTGCGCTGACCCTTTTCCCGTCGTTGCGGCCATTTCCTCGAACTGACGATATAACTCGACGACGGTGAGGTCCTCCTCGAACGCCGCAAGGCTCATTGCGACCTTCTTCTCCAGAAGTCGTTCCGCGGTAATGCCGAGGTGTCCCGTGTCGCGATAACTCTCTATGACATCCTCACTGCTCTTGCCGCTGATGTTCGCAATAACCTTGACCAACGTCTTCCCGGCCACGCCAATATCGCGCGTGTCCCATGCAGGGAATATCCGACCAGTCAGAAAGGTGCATACAATTTCGATATCGTCCTCAGAAGCGCGCGTCAAAAAATCAGCTATGATGTCAGTTTTTTTAAGTCTCGAGGAATAAGCAGTTAGCTCATCGAACAGGGAGGCAAGCTCCGCAAAATACATACATGATCAATGCTGCCTACGGGGGCTTAACAATAACGTTAGGAACCTGAAGAGGCTTGGCTGTGACACAGAAGAGGAGTAGTGACTCTGTTACCTCCCTAGCACGTAATCGATCCGGAAAAAAGCTGTGTGCGATAAAAAGTAACCGACGAGCCAACGAACGAAAAACGAGCGTAGTTCTTGCCGGTTCGTGAGACAATAAGAGAGCCCTGTCTCCAGACGTAAATGGAGTAACGGCTGCAGTAATGCGCACCACGCTTAAGTCCGAACCCGACACGCCCGCGACGCTCTACCGGCTCCTGACTATCAACACCGGAACTCTAGACCCGCGTACCACCTTATCAGCGACGCTGCCGATAAGCAGGCGATCCAAACCTTTTCGCCCGTGCGACCCAATTACGACGAGATCGATATCTTGACTTCCAGCGTACTTGTCTATCTCCTCGGCCGGGTGACCGTCGAGTACCGTTGTGACAATCCGATCTTCATTCACGCCGCGCGACGCTAGGTCTCTTTTGGCATTCGCGACGATTTGCTTTCCCTCGTCGAGAAGCACGTCGTACATGTTTTCCCAAGATGAATCGATAGGGTATGCCGTAAACCCGGCGATGTCGAGTACGTAAGCGATGTGCACGGTCGCGTCAGTGAGTCGCGCGAAATAGGCCGCGTGGTCATAAACGGGGGCCATTAGATCCCCGCCATCCGTTCCGATCAGTATTTTTTCATATTCCATACGGGATCACCCACTACAACTGGCTGCAGCTCCCTCTTCAACGGGCTCATGCACTTCTATTTCCCCTGCTCTACTATTTACCAACAACGTTACAAGGACGCCCACTATTCATATGCCAAGCGCGGTGAGGAAGATGTAGTTAAATGCCGTCGCGCAGCGTACTGAATAAGGCTTTTATATTAGCTTCGGTATATCATTTAATGGTATATCAGTATTCTATATAACAGTAATTGTTATATATAAAAATGACGCATGTGGAGGCAATGATCAAACGAGAGCCGCTTGAGAGACGCGGGCTTAAAGTATACTCACTCTTCGTGCTGTACTTTCTGCTCACCGAAGGCCCTATGAGCGGTTACGAACTAGCACAACTCATCAAAGAACGTAGTCACGGGCACTTTCGAGCGACCGCTGGCAACGTCTATCCACGGCTTCACGAACTGAAAGAGGCGGGCGACGTCGAGGCGGGAGAGCCGACGGGAGGGCGCGAAAAGATAGTTTATGCGATCACTAAGCGCGGAAAGCAGACTCTGCGACACGGAGCGCTCGAACGACGGCAACACGTCGAAAACTTGCTAAAAATGATCGACCACGTTGCTGCCGTCATTGCACCGGCAGACAGTTCCTCGTAAGCAAGTTCTAGAGCCCCACGGTGCGTTCCTACTGGTGCCTCCTAAAGCTGCTTTTTTTTTAAATTTCATAGCCTTAAAGACGAAAAGACCGCTTCGTGACCCTGTGGTTCGCGCTACTACCGCACAGGGGTTGGCGTTGCGGTGGGGAACGGGGTTGACGTTGCGGTGGGGAACGGGGTAGCGGTGGGGAACGGGGTCGGCGTTGCGGTGGGGAACGGGGTCGGCGTTGCGGTGGGGAACGGGGTTGGCGTTGCGGTGGGCGTCGGCGTTGGCGTCGGAGTCGCCGAAGAGACCACGATCTGCTGGCTTTGCGGTCGTTGAGTAAGTGAAACGACTGCAATTGCGGCTATAACAATGAGCACAAGCGCGATTACTCCTATAATGATAGCTCTTCTCCCCGTGAGGGCACCGCTTAGTCGCTCGAGTAATATCGGATTTTCGTCCTCGTGCGCAGGTTCGTACGGTGGCGCGTGCGCAGGTTCGTACGGTGGCGCGTGCGCAGGAGCGATACGATCAGTGACTGGCTCTCCGCACATTGGACAGTATCGGAAATCTCCTGGAAGAATCAGCTTACAAGATGTGCACAATGTCTTTTTTGCTTCCATCCCGTTCGCCTCGGATCGTTACGCCGTACTCTTTACGTTCTGCGGTCTATATGCAGTCAGCAAGTACACGTTTTAAACTTGCCGGTCGCAGTTAACCCCTTAGTTGAAGCCAGACCACGCTTAGGCACAATGACAACGCAAGGTCCTATACCAACTGTCTCACCGCTGTAATGCGACCGAGAGCCTGGTCTGTATCATTTGTGGCACCCTTCACAAATGCAACGCCTTCAGTCACCAAATTAGGGGTCTCTATGTGGCTTACCGCCGATTATTAGTAGATGCTTTCTGCAATTCTTGAACGAGAAAGCGACATGAGCAAGACTGAGTACTATCGCAAGATACTGCGAACGTTAGCCGATTGGGACAGCTTCTTGCTGAAGGAGTCAGGATTACCAGGCCCACGAGCAAATCTTGAGCTCGTCAACGTGGTTGCTGACGAAGGCACTGAAGCCCAGTTCAAACACTTTTTGACGTTCGATGAAAGGAGCGCGCCGCGCAATTCACAGCTCGAGTTTCTGGCTGTATGCGGCGTCGTGGGTATGGGACAACTCCTCGTGCAGGGCAATTCTGGCGCCCTTGAAATACTCCGAGCATCTGCTTCTGACTCACGCTGGCGAGTACGCGAAGGTGTAGCAATGGCTCTCCAACGCCTCGGCGAAGCAGACATGGAGAGACTTCTGAGCGAGATGGCCAAGTGGAGCCGGGGCAACTTCCTTGAGATGCGAGCCGCTGCTGCTTCTTTGTGCGAACCTAAGCTGCTTAAGCGAAAAGAACATTCGAAAGAGACGCTCCTCATTCTAGATCGGATCACAACGTCGATTTCAAGCGCGAAACATCGCAATAATGACGCGTTCAAAGCCCTAAGAAATGGCTTGGGATATTGCTGGAGTGTGGCGGTTGCTGCTAATCCGGAAGTTGGGATGTCTATGATGGAACACTGGTTTTCGACTCAAGACAAGGACATACGTTGGATAATGAGAGAGAATCTCAAAAAGAAACGGCTCGAGCGAGTGGACGTAGCTTGGGTACATGATTGGCAACTGCGGCTCGCGCGCAACGAATTTTGAACGGTGCGAGCTAGACAGCCTCTTTTTTTTGAATACTATGAAGCTTAAAGTGCTGGGCCGCCTCGCGCTTTTCGCTATTGAAAAACTACGTCATCCCCCTGAATCAGCACACAGTTACGTAGCTCTTAAAGCCAAGCGCACGTGTCTTTAGAAGCTTTTCAAAAATCGAATGTTTCCTCAAATAAGTCGCAATTATTAGTTTTTTTCTAAATAAAAGTTAATTTTTGGGAATTCTTCCGAAAATCATATAAATGTAGAGTAATATACTCAGTTGTACCTATGACGGAAGACATTGACTCTGAAATGGATGAGACGGATTTAGCGATCCTTCGCTCCCTCATGAAGAATGCGCGGACCACGATATCGAAGATGTCACAGGAGATCGATGTGCCCGATGCGACCATCTCTCACCGGCTGAAGCGGCTTGAACGAGCGGTGATTAAGGGGTATACGGTGATCCTCGACCCCGAAACGGTAGGCCTCGAAATGACCGCGATTATCATCATCCAGACAGAGACCGAAAAGCACGGCGCGGTGAAAATCGCGCTCTCGAAGCTCGAAGAAGTTTCGGAAGTGTACAGTGTGTCAGGGGAATATGATCTCCTGATAAAGCTCTGGGCTCACGACATGGAGGAGCTCAATCACGTCATAAACAGTAAGATACGCTCGGTTGACGGCGTCGATGATCTGACCGAGATGATCGTCATGGAGCGCGTGAAGGAGGAGATAGTCCCACTGATAGAGTAACGGAGGAGAGATCGATGCCCTTTCTAAGCGAGATAATAAAAAAGCCGGTAGTTGACAACGCGGGAAAAACGGTCGGAAAACTTGTTGACGTTATCGTGTCAGCCGATCGCCCATATCCAAAGGTCAAGGCACTCAGCGTCCGTACGGCAAAAGGCACAACTATAGTCGTCCCGTCGGAGCAAGTTGAACGCTTAGAAAAGAGCATGCGACTGAAAGTGGCGGCGAATGACGTCACCGCATACCAGAAACAGGAGCACGAGGTGCTTCTCGCTACTGATGTACTCGACCGACAGGTGGTTGACGTTGAGGGAAAGAAGCTGCGCCGCGTGAACGACCTACAGCTCGCCCCCACAAACGGTTCTTACCGCCTTATAGGCGTAGATATCGGCGTCACGGGGCTCTTGCGGCGGCTTGGAATCGAGCGAATGGCAGAGCGCGTAGGGATCCATCCAGAAGAGAACTACATCGCTTGGACGGACGTCGACTCGATACGAAGCGACCCAATGAGCGTGAAGTTGACCGTTCCTAGATACAACATAACGAAGCTCCACCCCGCCGATATCGCCGAGATCGTCGATCAGCTCAATCTCCAGGAGGGTTTAACGCTCATCAACTGTCTCGATGAAGAGGCAGCCGCCGACACGCTCGAAGAGACGAGCGAAGAGCGGCAAGTTTCGCTCATAGAAGGGATGGACGCAGAGCGCGCCGCTGACATTTTAGAAGAGATGTCGCCAGACGATGCAGCAGACCTCCTTGGCGATCTTTCTGCTGATCGCGCTGAGGCCATCTTGGACCTTATGGAGCCGGACGAATCGGAGGACATCAAAGAGCTCCTCGAGTATCCAGAGGACACGGCAGGCGGCATAATGACAAATGAATTTATCGCGGTGAACAAAGAGCAGACCGTCGAGCAGGCACTTGGAGAGGTCCGAAAAGCCGCAAAATCGGTGGAATCAATCTATTATATCTACGTCACGTCGAACGGCAACGATCTCGTCGGCGTCACCTCGCTTCGCGAGATCCTGACGGCACCCCTTGACACGAAGCTCGCCGCGCTCATGCATACCGATCTTATTACTGCAGACGTCAGAGAGGACCAACACGAGGTCGCCCGAAAAATTGCGAAGTACAACTTACTTGCGCTCCCTGTCGTCGAAAAGGAGACCAAGCTTAAAGGCATCGTCACTGTGGACGATGCGATTGACATTGTTTTGCCCACTGCGTGGAAGAAAAAGGTGCCCAAGATGTTTGGCTGATTGATGGGGCCAACCCATGGACTACGACATCTTCCTGCGGCACCTGAAAGGGCCCACGCTGACCAGAATTATCATATTTCTATCGATAATGGGTCCGGGCATTATCACCGCAAGCGTCGACAATGATGCGGGCGGTATTACCACCTATTCGCTCGCTGGCTCCCAGTTTGGCTACTTGTTGCTGTGGACGTTCATCCCTATGACGATAGCGCTCGCTGTCGTTCAAGAAATGGGCGTCCGGATGGGAGTCGTCTCAGGAAAAGGTCTAGCCGCCCTTATTCGGGAACGAGCAGGCGTGCGCATTACTTTTTTCCTAATGATCGTGCTGCTTGCAACCAACTTCGGCAATACCCTTGCCGAGTTCTCAGGCATTGCAGTGAGCGCGGGGATCTTTGGCGTGCCTAGCTTGATCGCACTCCCATTAGCGGCTGCCTTCGTCTGGGGTCTCGTGATTAAGGGCAGCTATAAGAGCGTGGAAAAGGTGTTCTTGCTGGCGTCATTGCTCTACGTCTCGTACATATTATCCGGGTACCTAGCGCATCCTGACTGGCATCAAGCCGCGCTGCGCTCCGCGTTGCCGCAGCTCAGCTTTAGCAAGGTATATATAACCATGCTCGTCGGCCTGGTGGGGACGACGATCGCTCCCTGGATGCAGTTCTATATCCAGGCATCAATTGTCGAAAAAGGCGTTCCACTTAAAGATCTCATCTATTCGCGAATCGATGCCATCAGTGGCGCGGCGGTAACCAATATCGTCGCTTTTTTCATTGTCATCGCATGCGCGGCAACGATCTACGTTAGTGGCATCCAAGTGAGTAACGTAGCCGATATCTCCGCGGCCTTGCTGCCATTGGCAGGACAGTACGCGAGCGTCCTCTTTGCCTTTGGTTTTCTCAACGCTTCTTTGTTTGCTGCAAGCATTTTGCCTCTTTCGACGGCGTACGTCGTCAGCGAGGGATTGGGTCTCGAGGCGGGAGTCTCAAAGAGTTTCCGCGAAGCGCCCGTGTTTCACGGGCTGTACTTAGGGATTATCGTAGTCGGTGCCCTCGTGATAATGATCCCCAATGCCCCGTTGCTCTCAATACTGTACTTTTCTCAAGTCCTCAACGGGATCCTTCTCCCACTCGTCCTGATATTTATGCTCGTTATCATCAACGACGAGCGGGTGATGGGCGACCACGTCAACTCACGCATCTACAACTACATCACGTGGGCAACCGTCATCATCATGATTGGTTTAAGTGCGGGGCTCATCATCACCCTGTTCTCATAAGCCGCATTCTGTCACCGAATGCTCCGCTAAAAAACACGTTTGACTTGCTGTCAACCGCAGCTTAACTTAAAGCAAAAAAAGCGCTCAACGCTGAGCGACTGCAATGGCTATTGGCAACGCACCGAGCGATAACTACCAGCGAAAAGTCCTTTTTTTGAAAGGGAGGGCTAATGGGGAGGACATAGAGGGACGCGGCCATTTAACCTTTGCCTTGTAGCTAGGGAGGTGAATCCAACAAAAAGTAGGCAGGCGTAAGGAAACTTGGCAATCGTGCAAGCACGCAAACAACGCCCTAACCGAGGTATCGCCCCATTAGCATTCCATATATTGTTCTCATATTTAATATAATTATCCAATAATATTTATCTGAAGATATTAAATGAGACTCTCATTCAGTGCGAAGCTGCTGCGCTTTCAAACTATGTATCTCAGCTTAGGAATGTGCGTCAACTAACCCCACAGAAATCGATTACGTTAGATGCTTCAGCTGTTTGAAATTGCTACTTTAGCAACGCTGATTTCTTCACGTACCTCTCTTCCCACGTCGCGTAGATGGGCTGCGTGCCGAAGCCGGCAACGTCTAACACGTATGCAACGTGGATCGTTGCCCCCGTCAGACGCGCGAGATAGGCACATTCGTCAAAGACCGCATCCATCAGCGCTGTTCCATCGGTTCCCACTAAGATGTTGGTGTACTTCACGCGTTCATCATCAGCAAGCTTACCGTTTAAACTCGCCAATCTAAGCTTTCTTTCGTCCGTGGTCAATGCCGCGGCGTGTGTGTTTGAGGGCTAGGCCTTGCGAAGAGCTCGAGCCCCTTTTGCGAGGCCAGCACGGCTCTTAGCTGACGTCGGTGGGTCAAAACATATAGAGTGCTCCAAAAACGGTGTGGTAATGAGCTCGACCTTTCTCGTAACAGCCGCTGCAAACGCGCGTCGGTGATGTCCGTGATGGCAAACATCGTGTCTGTCGTATCTGCGTACTCCACCGACTCAGCGAATCCGCGACCGATATCGGCATCGTCGCTCCCGCGCACATAAACTGCGCCTTCGGAATATTGAGAGCCGTTAGCAAAGAAGTTCGTTTGACCGGAATCGACGATCGGGATCAACTTAAAGGTGCGAATATCTTCTGGCAAATTGTCGTCAAACGCAAATTCCCACTTGTTAGGATACCACGCGTGCGTCGCCGGATATAATGCTGGATTTGGCGACTGCTCTCCTCTGACCCATTCACTGATCGTCAGCGTTCCCCACGTGTTCAGCAGCTCTTTATGCTCGTTCATATATTTTCCCGACGTCTCAACCCGCATCGTTTCGGGCGGCGTCGGACCCGTCTGGAAGTAATAAGGGGCGTACGCACTGCGGTGCATAGCAAACATCGTTAGCTGGCGATCGTCCTCAAACTGTGCCATAAACCAATCCCAGCCAGGCGGGTCTGGTTTCTTAGTATTGTTTGCAGCGCGCAAAACGGCAGAGCGCGGATTACCGAACAAGAAGCCCCACTGATGATCAAACCAGAAAATCCCCTTCTCAAGCGAGATCGTCTTTGAGCCAAGACCTATCGCGCTGCCATTTGCTAACTTGATATTGGGAATAGAGTAATAGAGGGTGCCCATACCGTCTACACACGGCATGCAGCCGCCGTCACCTTGGAGCAAGTATTCCTTGCCTGTATCAAACGTGAGGTCAATTGAGAGTTCGATAGGCCTTTCGCCGCGCTTTTGCAAACCCCACGCTTGGATGGTGAGCGGCCAGAAGGACTCTGATCGTGTGCTCGCAATGCGATTCTTCCCTAACTCATAATGAAACGGATCAAGGCCGCTACGAATCAGGCCTGTGGTGCCTGCGATAACGATCGGATCTGCCTGGTAGTGCCGTCCGCCCGCTTCGCTTATGCCGAGTTGCAGCTCAATTACTTGATTCTCTACGTCGCTAAGACCGAGCTCCGCAGCCAGGCGTGGCGGCAGCAAGGCGACTCGGAAGAACATGCATTCCACTCCGTATTCGATGCCTGCCGCGTCCCAACAACTACCGACGAAAAAATGCCAGCCGACAGACGTTCTGAGCTGTGGCAGGTGGTCGCGAGGGAATTGCAGATCCGCCGCTTTTGGTATGGGCTCAAACCCCTGACTCAAATTCAAGCCGAGAAACTTGCTCGCGATTATGTACGCCTCGTGTGCCGTCAGCTGATTGCAGCAATCTTTCAGTTTTTTATAGCGGGACGCGTAGTTAGGGTTGTGAGATTGTGGGCGCGCGAGGAGCCAGTTTAAATAAGCGCGCATTCTGCTCCCAAAAGCCGCGCTGCTGTTTTTCTGTCCGTTCACATTCTCAACGACGTGTGCTGGAATTCGGTTTTCGTCGTATGTGCTCATCCACAGCGCGTTTGCGATGTGTTCCTTCGTTTCATTATCAAGCGTGGTTTCGCCAAGTAGAGCCGTTTTCATAGACGTCTCCTCTTGCTTATTTAGGCGTTTCAGTCGGGCCAGACGCGAAAATCCGTTTTCGGCGTGCTTGAGCCGCGTTGACCTGGCACTAGGCCTTCAACGGGCCGAGAGCGGTCTAATCATCTTGTCACTAACGCCACTCAGAGATTAAAGAGTTCCTATCTGGTGTTGCCTGCAACTATTTTAACACCAGCGATGTGCCTCTGACTCCAACATTGATACTTGCAGCCTTCGGCTCCGACTCAGCCGCATCCCCAAGCCAAGAAAAAAGCATTTTTGCAAAAGAGAGTCACTTGAATTCGAGCGGCGGATCGCGTAGCAGATCCTTAACTGGGGGCTGCAAACCTCGATGCGACGGGCTCCGCCGAATACCTCAAGTAACACATCCGCGTATGATCCTCCAATCAGCTAAGCACGTGCGTGCGACCAAATAGTATAAAGGGGCGTCTAACCTGAAATTCGCGGCACAGACAGACAAGGGACTCAGAAGAGAGAAGAATGAAGACGCGTTTTGCATAAACGAGCGGTTTGATCTAGCTGTGGTAGCTGACGGGGTCGGGGGCGCGCCGGCGGGCCACATAGCGAGTCATTTAGCCGTTGAACAGATCGAAGACTACGTAACAACGCGTGATCATAGTGCAGCTCCTTCTTCGACCCTCCACGACGCGGTGACGCTGGCCAACGATGCTATCAACAAGAGGGGGCGCCAAGACGGGTCGGCACGTGGGATGGCGACAACAGTCGTCGCGTGTCTCTTGACCAAGGAGCGCGTTTTCGTCGCCCACGCAGGAGATAGTCGCGCTTACCTTATCACCCCGACCGAAATCACGCGTCTGACCGAAGACCACTCCCTTGTAGCAGAGTTGCTCTCCTCGGGACGTATCACGCCTGAAGAGGCGCGCAACCATCCCTATCGGCACGTTATAACACGAGCGCTCGGGATTGCGGTCCGCACGCACGTCGAGCTCGGGTCTTATCCATGGACCCACGGCCATCACCTGTTGCTCTGCACTGATGGGCTCACCGAGCCGATTGCCGACCAGACAATCTATACAGTGATTGTAAATGAAGCGGGGGACCTGCACCGCAAGTGTGCCCGACTCATTGCGCTTGCAAACGCGGAAGGCGGCTTGGATAACGTTACGGTCGTATTGGCACAGCACACGTGACACGACAGAGAAACGACCAAAGAGATAATTCGGTGCTGCCTAATCGAAGCAATGCAGCTGTGTGATCATATGCGAAAAAACGAAAAAACGCGCCTGATTCGAACCGTTGACCCCACTCTACCATATGACTTCGGGTTAAGCTCGCACATTCTCGCTGATGGCGACCCTCAAATCGCACGATATGATGGGAGCGAGTATCGACAAGTATTGCGAGTCGGCGGCAAACTGCTGCTCGCGAGCGTAGTCTCTACAGGATCGGTGGAGGCGCCACAACTGCGTGTAACATTCGCCAGTGATCGCGCGCTCACTAATAGCGACCTCATCGCGGCGCACAGGATTATAAGTTCCGTTTTCAACGTCCAACTTGACGTCAGTCCGTTTTATGGGGCGATTCGTAACGATCCCATCGTGGTGGACCTCACTGGAAAGCTCAGAGGATTGAAAAACCCGGCAACTGCTACTATCTTTGAGGCGCTCTTCGACTCGATTGTCGAGCAACAGATCTCCCTCACCGTGGCGCACGTCCTGCAGCGTCGGGTGATAAAGACTTTTGGCGATGTGTTGCTTGTCAATGGCGACCAGTACTACGCGTTTCCAACGCCGGAGCAACTTGCTCTCGCGTCAGTAGAAAGCCTGCGACGCTGTGGACTGAGCCGAAGAAAAACGGAGTACATCACTGGAATTGCCCAACTTATCACCGCACGAAAGGTCGATTTGGAGGAGCTGCGACAGTACAGCGACGTGCAAGATATCCTGGAACACCTCTGCATGTTGCGCGGCGTAGGCGCGTGGACTGCTGAACTCACGGCAATACGCGGCCTCAACAGGTTCGACGTTATTCCGGCAGATGATCTCGGATTGCGAAGATGGATTGCCCACTACTATTGCAACGACAGACGAATCACCAGCGCAGAGGCCAGGGACATTGCAGAGCGTTGGGGTAAGTGGAGAGGCTTGGCCAGTTACTATGTGGTGGTCGCCGGACTCCTCAACATTGAAGCAAAGGCACAAGACCTGACGCGATTATGATCGGCTTATAACACACGTCGCATGGAAGCCGATCGGCCCCTAACTAGAGACTGTCAATCTGAGCCTTTAGGCACAAGATGAAGCAGACGCGGCCTTATCTAGGAAGACGTATTACCGTGATAATATGACAGACAGCAACTGGAGTTCGGTCGAAGAAGTGGATGTATCTGTTGAGACCGTCGTTACGATTATGAAGCGCAAAAGAAAGCTTCCTACCCCTCTAGTCGAAGCGTACAAGCACGCTCTCGACACAAGCACGCGAGAGCTCACGCGAAGATTCTACGAAAAACTCACGACCAGCTGTCCAGAAGCGCTGGACTACTTTATGGACTAACGCGCAGAAGCGATTATAAAATCATAAAACAAACCCAAATTGAAAAAAGCGTTACGGCCTATATAGCACTAAGACGAAACGATTGGTCTTTTTTGCCTGATTGATGCCCAAAAGTACGCAGCACGCTCGTGCGTAAATACTTATAACCTTTCCCGAGCCACCGCAAAACCGCGTGCTTAGCTCAAACTCCAAACACTAGCCGTAACCATGATGACGTAAACGACCGCTGTTTGGACTTCAAAAAAGAGAATGTTACGCAAGATCAAGCAGCTTTGAGGAGAGCTCAGTCACCGATCTAAAAGTTCACCATATACCCTGCGCATGTCCTCTTCGTTTAACAAAAAGCTGAACCTACGGAGTCTTAATTTTATGTCTAATAGACATTTGTCACAGACTGGTTCAGCCCCCTTGTACGTCTTCTCGCAAAACTCACAGACCTTCGGGGTGGGGTCCTTTTCAATTCTCGTCTTTAGATCATAGTTCACGAGATAAGCGTTGATTACCTGAATTGCAGCCATTAGCTCTTTTTTGCATATGGTTATGCATTGATGGTCGTCGTCATCAGTCCAGTCGGCCCAATCCGTTTGCAGCTTTTTATAGATTGTTTCAATGTCCATCGTGTCCATTAGATCACATTTACCTCGTATGTCAAGCTACTTGATTATTCTTTTTATCCTATGAGCATCAGTGAGTCCCCAATTGCTTGAAATGAACGTTTCTGCCCTTTCCTAGCATTTGAGTGGAGATTACGGCTCAGCGCAGGAGTACACTCCGACCACCGAGTCACCTATGCCAAAAAACACGCAGCACGAGCGCTAACCGGCTGCTTACGCCGGCTTTTGCCTCTTGATTGATTTTGTCACTGCTCGTGACGTCGCTTGGAGCAAAACGAACGTGAGGGTGTAGACCGCTAACGGGACTACGATTGAATGATAGTTGCGTAAGCAGCTATTCGCACATTGCGACCACTCTGCGGCTTATCCCACGCGTTACGGCTGACCTACTTGTCTAGACCGACTCTATCTTCGGGGTGCGTTGCCATAATCCCGCAAGCCATCCGCAACACAGATGACACAAACGCACAGCTTTGGGCCTTCAAAAACGAGAATGCAATACAAAAAAGCTTCTCTTAATATAAGGCTAAGTCACAGAACGATAGGTTCAGTATACACTTTGCGTATGTCCTCTTCGCTTAACAAACAGCTGAGCCTACGGAGTCTGAATTTCATGTCTAGCAGACATGTATTACAGACTGGTTCAGCCCCCTTGTACGTCTTCTCGCAAAACTCACAGACCTTTGGGGTGGGGTCCTTTTCAATTCTCGTCTTTAGATCATAGTTCACGAGATAAGCGTTGATTACCTGAATTGCAGCCATTAGCTCTTTTTTGCATATGGTTATGCATTGATGGTCGTCGTCATGAGTCCAGTCGGCCCAATCCGTTTGCAGCTTTTTATGGATTTTTTCGATTTCCATCGTGTCCATTAGATCACATTTACCCTTGTATAGTCAAGCTACTTGATTATTCTTTTTATCCTAGAAGCATCAATGAGTCTACGCATGGCCTGAAATGAACGTTTCTGCCCTTTGCTAGGACTGGAGTGGAGATAAGCTCAGCGTAGGAATGCATTCCGATCCGAGTCACCTATCCTAAAAACACGCAGCACGAGCGCTAACCGGCTGCTTACGCCGGCTTTTGCCTCTTGCTTGATTTTGTCACTGCTCGTGACGTCGCTGTGATAAAACGAACGAGAGGGTGTTGAAAGCTAGCGGGGCTTTGAGTCAATCATAGGTGCACTTATTAGCACAAAAAGAGAGGAGGCAGCGCCACAACAAACTTCTCCTTTGGGGCAGTGCTACCAAACTGAGATCATGGTTCGTTTTAAGAACACTTTCGAAGGAAGCAACATCACGTGTGGCGCTGCAAACCGCCTTGAATGGTCTTGGCAAACAAATCTTATGCGAACCGCTATAAGAAGGTTTGTTACACCGATCTGTGTAAGCCGTGACGCCATCACGTTACGCGCAGACGCGGCGAGGGCCGGTTGCCGAACCACGAGTCGCCGTTCAAACTACCGGCTCTGAAATTGCATAAATCTCTTGATATGGCTCTAAAAGCGCCGAAAACGTGGAAAAGCGAGCTGATTGACGTAACAAAGCGGTAAATATAAATAAACTCTTGACGCAGCATAATACTAACGATTTACAAAGGAGGTGAAATCAAAAATGGCTGAAAAAACCACTCCAATGTGGCATCGACTCCTCGAGGTCATTCTCGGGATAATTGTTCTCGTCCTCGCAGTATATGTCGCTTTTAATCCCAATGTCGCTGTCAATACACTCAGATTGTTACTCGGAATCGGCGTTCTCATCCTGGGCCTCATTCTTTTGATACGCGGAGCTACCTCAAAAGTCCTCTCAGGAACTGGCAGAATAGTTAACGTCATATTGGGGATCATTTTTCTTGCAGTTGGCGCTGCAGCGATCGTATATAGCAACTTCGGCACAACGTTGGTTATACTAATTTTTGCCTTCGGATTGCTGCTGAATGCGTTAGGAAGGCTTCAGTTTGCGGGTTATTCTGTGGCAGTCGGAATGCCGCCCTCGGTTCGGTGGGCGAACGTAATCCTCGGTGTCATAGCGTTCATACTCGCTATAGTCGCTTTCGTAGACGCCGATTTTGCCAACACATTTCTTGGGCTCCTAGTGGCGCTGGTACTGTTACTTTTCGGGATCCAGCTCATTATCGCAGGAGCAGGCAGCCGCGGCTAAAACGCCGCTTGCCCTTTTCTTTTTTTCGCAATAGGCACGAATCCTTTGTGCAATACTGTTGGTTGTTTCTTATGCATTAGCCGTTGGCTGGCCTCTGGCACTAAAAGAATCGCAAAGAGAGCAGCGCATAGCAGGAACGACGCACCGAGGCGTGCAAACCGGAACCAATATAAACACGGCAACGCATTAAATGGCTTGAATTACTAAAAACTTCAAGGGAGGTGAAAATGAAATGGCTGACGAAAAAAAGAGTTCTATGTGGCTGCGAATCCTTGAAATCGTCGCAGGTCTTATCATCCTTGTCCTCGGTGGCTATGTAATCGCCTATCCGGGAGCGGCGCTAGCGACGCTGTCTGCACTTCTAGCAATCGCTCTTATTGTCCTCGGAATCACATCGTTCGTGCGTGTCTTTGCGCGCGGCATCTCCGGATGGCAACGACTCCTAAATTTGATCATGTCGATCCTAGCGATCGTAATAGCCGCCCTGATTATCGACAATTTCGTCTACGGAATATTGACTCTAGTCTTCCTACTTGGCCTAGGACTGCTGTTTTCCGGCATAGCTAGCGCTGCACGCGGCACTGCCGGTGCAATCGTCGTTGGTATACTGGGGATTATCGCCGGCTTCGTCGTGATAATATTCCCTGCCCTGGGCGCGGCAACAGTCGTATTGTTGGCAGCAGTGTTCCTGATAATCTTCGGATTAGAGTCGATAGTCTCAGGCATTGTCGGGAGATGGATATAGTCTATCCCACCTGTGCAAGCTCGGGAGTCGGAAAAATCTGCCTTGAAGCATCGAACGGTTGAATGAGCGTAGCTTGTATCTAACCACCACAATCTGTGTGCAGCGAATCCAACCACGCGGTGACAAGTCTCGCTCAACACGTGCAGAGCCACAAGGTAGATGACTCAAAGCCCGCTAAGCAGTGATGTTCCCCTTAACGAGGTAGCGAATCGCAATCCAAGCGCCTAGCGGGATTTCTTTTTATAGTCACAGCACGTACGTCGCGTCAGCGCGCGCTGAATACTAACGCCGGGTTCGGCGCCCGCGAGACCGCGAAAGACCGCTTGCCCTGCTTGGTCTGAACAACCAAGTCGCGCTTCGTTTCTTGCGCGGCTTTGAACCACTCCGCGCAATTGCAGCTCCAAAGCAAAGGAGAATTTCGTGAAACGTCAATATCTTGCGCTTTTGCTAGTATTTTTCGCATTCATCGCCTTATCTATATGGATGGCCACTCAAACGAACCTGGTCGACACAGAAAGCAGGATCGCAAGCGCCGGCAATGGAAGCCATGAGGGCAGCGAAGGGATTATCGAAGGTGGCGGGTTACTGCCGTACCTTGCGATTACGGGGGTGCTTCTGGCTTCCGCAATAGCGACATATTGGGTTTTGGGAAAACGAAGCGCACGATAGCGTTTTGAGCTCCTAACTCGCTGTAGCTGTTGCGTCTTCTTTGGCGCCTATGGAACGGCGATACGGCCTAGATCGTGAAGCTCGTTCAGGTATTTTTGACGCCTCGCTTCGTAAGCGGCGCGATTCTCGCCAAAGGGTACATATTCCGAGATCGGCCACCCCTCTTCGGCCATTACGATCTTTGTGCGGTCGGCGAGACCTTTGAGGAAACCAAACTCGATTAAGTCTCGCTTCGCCCCCATTTGCGCCCTCGTCCACTCGATGAGCTCGGGATCGTGCGTGCCGACAGCAAAAAAGGCCGCATTCTTGCATAGATCCTTTACAGCCGCCTTGAAGCGTTGCTGGATGTCAGCAAAATCTGTGGTTGCGCCTGCATACGCGCCCTTCACAATCCGAGCAGTGATGCCAGACTCGCGAATGCGCCGGACGTCATCGCCAGTGCGGTCGAGATACGCCTGTAGTGCAAGACTCACGTGATGCCCCCTTTCAGCGCATGCGGCCGCGACATCAATCGTGTATTCGACTAAGCGCTGTCCTTCCATGTCGATTTCAAAATCGACGCCGCGACGTGCTGCTTCTCTGGCGATTTTTTGCGCGTTTTCGCGGCACCGTTCCCGGTCATAGAGCGCCCCCAACGCGCTCAGCTTGACGGTTAGCGAGGCCCGCACCCTGGAATCTGCGATAGCCTTAGCTGTGGCTAAATAGGCGTTGACCGAGGCAGCAGACTGAGATTCCTCCCGCGCGTATTCTCCGAGTACATCGACGATGCATCGGATGTTCTGAGTGTTCCGCTGTGAGCACCAATCAATGGCGCTTTGCAAATCAGGCAACGTCCACCGACGTTCAAGTTCGTTCATCGTCGATCTGCGCGCATTTAGATTTCTTTGGTCAAAGAGCTGCTCAGTTGCTTGGTGGAATCGCGCGCGACGCACGATAAGATGCCGCCGAAGCGCCTACCTAATCCGCTGAAGAGCCTCGCTTACTGTGTCTCCTGTTGTCCCAAAAGAGGCGTGCAATACGTAAAAAAAGAAAAAGGAGCAGATTCGCTCCTCTCGCGTTTGCGTGCCGCAGCAGCCGTCACGCGTGCGCCCCGAGCTTGGCCCGGTCCGAGCTCGGTGCTAGTAACCGCCGTTAGGCTTTCCGCACGTTCACCACGGCAATCCTCAAAAGGCCCTGTAGTTGCGGCGGTCACGCGTCCGATTCCGCGTGGCCCTCCTGCCCAGACGTCTGAGCTAGCCAACAGTAATGCTGACGGCGATGTGCTCGGTCGATGAGCCCGACGGGGGCATGAGATCAAACGTCGCTGTGGCCGTGCCGGTATTCAGCACTTGGAACGTGAAAACCTGCGTCGCTGGAGCGCCGATTTGCGATCCCGAAGGCTCAACGGTGTTGCTCTTGAGGTTGAGGCTGCTTGTGTCATATGTGGGCTGCCAAGAGTAGCCGGTCGATCCGCTCGCCCCAGGCAAGCTCACGGTAAACGCTACTTGTGGCGTGGCCGTTTGAGTGACGGTGACGGTGACGGTGATGCGCTCGGTCGATGAGCCCGACGGGGGCATGAGATCAAACGTCGCCGTGGCCGTGCCGGTATTCAGCACTTGGAACGTGAAAACCTGCGTCGCTGGAGCGCCGATTTGCGATCCCGAAGGCTCAACGGTGTTGCTCTTGAGGTTGAGGCTGCTTGTGTCATATGTGGGCTGCCAAGAGTAGCCGGTCGATCCGCTCGCCCCAGGCAAGCTCACGGTAAACGCTACTTGTGGCGTGGCCGTTTGAGTGACGGTGACGTAGTTGACCGTTTGGTCAGTCACCGTTCCTGACGGACTGATGTGGTCAAACGTTATCGTTGTCGAACCCACGCTCACGGCTTGAAATGTAAAGACATCCTTTCCGCCCGATCCTGTTGTTGCCGGCTGGTCAGCGACATACGTCTGATTCTTGAGCGATACCATGCTTGCGTCAAAGCTCGGCTGCCACTGATACCCAGTCGATGGGTTTGACTGGAGCTGCAGGGTAAAATTCTGCCCCAGCTGTACGGATACTGGCGCCGCGACCGTGCTTGTCACGTTCTGCGTTACGTTAGAAGTGGCGTTCTGCGTGGCGTTGGCCGTCGTCGTTTGGTTTGACGAGCTTGTTGACGGCGACGTGCATCCTGCAATGCAAATAGCGGCAACAAGCAGTGCCGCAATCGCTACGACAGTTATGTTACGGTTCATTCAATTCCTCCTATTCGAATAATTTGAACACTATAGGGCCCGCAAAGGATAAGCTTTCTCATTTGCTCGTCGATTGGCGCGACGCATGCGCTGGCGGCTCCAAGCTGGCGCCGAACTCGAAGCCGCCCCCTGTCGCTGAGGGAAAAATGATCTTCTATCTGATGGTTACCGGGGCAAGTCCAGAAAACAGCGTGAAAGCGATATCCGCCCGCCCTGCGTAGCCTTATAAACGGTCAAAACATATGGTGACGGCGGTGATTTGATGGAAACATCTGCCGTAAGGGATGATGGTCTGGTCGCCAACTTTTTCCGACCATCGACGTCGGGAAAACACGCCGGCATAATCGTTATCGGCGGAGCAGGCGGGGGGTTAGGCAGCGCATCCGCGGTAGGTTCGCTGCTGGCAGAGCGGGGATATGCAACGCTCGCGTTGGCTTACTTTGGCGTGGAAGACCTTCCTAGACAGCTTCAGGAGATACCGCTCGAGTACTTCAAGCGGGCAGTTATATGGCTGCGCGCGCATCCGTCGGTTGAGCCCAGCAAAATCGGCCTCGTGGGCACCTCGAAGGGCGGCGAAGCCGCACTGCTCGTAGGCGCCACCTACGAAGAGATTCGCGCCGTCGCGGCGTATTCCCCGAGTCATGTCGTCTTTCAGGGCATCGACGAGGCGTGGTCGGACTCTTCGGTGTCGAAATCTTCCTGGACGCTTCACGGCGAGCCCGTGCCTTTTGTGCCCTTCCGAATGGACAACGATTGTATCGAGCGCTACGGCTTTTATTTAGGGTTGTACCTCGCCAGCCTTCAGGACCGCCAAGCGCCGGGGCGCGCAGTCATTCCCGTCGAGCGCATCAACGGCCCCATTTTGTTATTCTCTGGCACTGATGATGCCATTTGGCCGTCGAGCATGATGTGCGAACGGGTCGTCGAACGGCTCAAACAGCACGACTTCCGCTTTTCCTTCCGACATCTACGGTACGACGGCGCGGGGCACCTGCTTGCGGGACCAAGTCGACCCTCGTCAGCCGGCTCGATCGAAGGCTTGCCCACTGGCGGCACTGAGCGCGCCAATGCCGCCGCGAGAGACGACGCGTGGACGAAGGTGTGCACTTTCTTCGGCGTATACCTCAAGTAATTGCGGCGCATGCGCGCCCGTTCGTCAACGCTCAGCACCGACCTCTCTTGCTCTGCAGACGTGTGCAACCGCGCGTACGTCTCTTGGCCTGAGCCTGCCGGTGCCGCAGCCAAACCAACATTGCAAAGTACCACTACCGACGCCCACGCTTGTAAGGAATGACATCATTTCCTTAACGCGACACAGAAGCTTGTGTCACCAGTCACGCGAATTAGCAAAATATATAAACGCGTGACACGCTTGGGTGAGGCAATGGGGAGATTTTCGCAGAGCATTGGCCTTGTAAAAGCTACCTTTTCCGTCCTCAGAAAGGACAAACAATTGGCGTTCTTTCCGCTGATCTCCGGCTTCGCATTCATTCTCGTTCTCATTGCGTTCGTCGTGCCCTGGGTCTCCTTAGGGATACTCAATACAAATGGAATATCGAACCCCTATGCGTTCTATCCGGCGCTCTTCCTCTTCTATCTCATCAGCTACGCTGCTGCGATCTTCTTCAACACCGGATTGATCACCTGCGCCCACATCAGGCTCACAGGAGGCGACCCCACCATCCGTGATGGTTGGGAGAACGCTGTGCGACACATAAGGCCGATCATCGCATGGGCGCTTATTTCTGCAACGGTTGGTCTTGTCCTTCAAATAATCGCCGACCGGGCCGGTGTGGCCGGAGAGGTCATCCGGGGCATCGTCGGCGGTCTATGGAGCCTTATCACCTTCTTTGTTATCCCTGTTCTTGTGTTTGAAGAGAAAGGCGTGGCCGATGCTATCAAGGAGTCGTGGGGTTTGTTCAAGCGAACGTGGGGTGAGAACGTCATCGGACAAATCTCGCTTGCGTTGCCCTTCGTCGCGATCGGCGCGTTGGTTATTGTGGCGGCGGTCGGAGTGGGACTCGTCGGCAACCCCGTCCTCTCGGTGGCAGCCCTCGTTGGAGCGATTATCCTTATTGCGGCGCTTGGTATCGTGTACGCTGCACTGCACGGCATCTTCGTGGCAACGCTTTATGTCTACGCACAGTCCGGACAGGTGCCGTCAGGCTTTCAGCCGGGACTGGTTGAGGGTGCGTTTGCTCCCAAGAAACCACCAAAGAAAGGCGTCGTAGGCGGTCAGATTTAAGGGCCGAATGATGGCGAAAAAGACGCCTTTTGGGGCAATCGGCCGTCACTGCGATGCGCTGATAGACTTGTGTTGAGACCGTTGCACCCAGCACGGGAGGTTGTTCACAGTGTGTTTCATTCAAGCGTGAGCAGCCTTTTCATCCTTCAGATAACCTCGAGAATAATCAGTAATAAGCGCACCAGAAACTGAAAAAGGTATTGCTTATTCTGGCGTACTGTGCCCATCTATTTTAGGTCCCTCTACCTTTATAACATCATGGAAGATGACAACGCCGATTCCCACGCCCAGTGCGACGGCAATGAACATTTCGGGGATAGAAGTGCGCACTATCTCAACCGCGTCAGTAAAAGGTCGCACTAGCAGCAATACTAATCCGCCGTGCAGTAATTCAATTCCGGCGCCGAATGCCATTGCCGAGACTGGCCCGATCAGTCTTCCTTTATTGAGGCGGTGAACCATACCTGCAAGCAGTCCAGCGAGAACAGTTGCCAGTGAACAGGCAACATAGCTTTCACCGCCAAGGAACAGGCGGTCAATGCCGCCAATCAATCCAACTGCCAGACCGACATACGGGCCGGCAAGCAGCCCGGCTACAATGGGTGCCACATCCCGGATATTAGTAATAGCGCCATAACTGCCCGGTATTCCGACGTACGATCCGAATATAGAAAACAAGCCAAAAACTAGAATAAAGATAATATTGTCAAGCAGCCGTGCCTTTTTAAATACTACCCGCTGGATTGTTTCAACCTTTGAAACTATTTCCATAAAAACAAAGATAAAAATCTCGGTACCGGCGAAAAGTTGTAGATATCCCCCTAACACGCTTTCTGATGCCGTTCCAAGAACAGACATGGGTTGCCTCGGGAATAACGTTCGATCCGAACACGTCGCCGTGATTATTATACGTTTCGAAAGCTAGCGATTAAAGATTCGTTGAGCCGCACCCACAAGAACTCGGATTGAAACCGGGTAGTAGTCTGAGTATGCCTTACGTCTCTGGGCCTGCACGGGCTCGCAATCGCTGAAACAGGTGGCTAAAAATAGCGAGAAAGCTTATCCAACTCTCTTAATAGAGCGCTGTCGCTTTTCCTTGAAGCACGCCGTCGTGGATGTGGCAATGTGTCGAATTGTACGGCCCTGAAAGAAAGTTATGTTAGCAGGCACGCATAATTCTCGTACGTCCAGCCAAATTCACGCTGCTGGAGCAACCGCACCCGTCCTTCTGATGATTTGTCGCACCTGCTGCCGTGCGCTGTCGGATAGCCAAGCAGCGTTCACACGGTCTCGCAGGTATTGATAGGCTTCTCAACTGGAAGAGCACTTCCGTAAAAGTTTTTCGGCGGCCACGTCAGCGTAATCGTTCTTGTAGTCCGCTAATTCAAGTAGGAGCTCATCGACTTCTGAGCAATCATTGTGCATGGCATGACGTACTATGGCGTGACCTGAATAGCGATTGACGAAGAGCGGTGCGGAAGTGGTCGGCTACAACGCTTAGCACAGGCCTCGAAAGCAAGGGTCTGGGCAAGTTGTTCTTTCAACTCGAGAGCAAACGTTCGCAAGTACGATCCATCAAGGCGTTCGGCTCTGGCAAGACAGTAGCTGCATGCTGCCCCGTACATTACCACATACCTGAGCTGCGTATCTCGCCGCGTTCGTGGTCAAGGGCTGCCACAATGTGCCTCCGCTCGACACTTGCAGGCTCCTGACAGGAACGGGTGATGCACCGGGCGTTGTGCTGCAAATTCAGTGCTCGCTAACGATCTACGAGCGGTTATGTGTCACCGTAGGCGAAAAAGACGACAGTGGCTCTATTTTTTCTTTTACCTGCTTATCGGTTTTCAATAGTTCCGCATCTTGGCCCGCATTTCAGGGCTCAACTGTTTCACCAGTTCTGCGTTGTACGAACCGGTCGGCATGGGCTTGATGGTTGGATCGTTCGTCGGATTATGCTTAGTTGTGAAATCCCACGCCCTGACGATCTGTGCTGTCGCAATGGCATATTTACGCGATGTCGCCGCAGGCGTACCTTCTTTGACTGCCGGGTCAACGTCGGTCGTCACGATGGAAATGGTATCGTCGCTGTTGAGGTAAATCTCAAAAGTCCGGAACTGCTGTGGGAAATCCCGGAGCGACGGCGTTTCAACCTGCCAAAAGCCTTTTTCAGGCGCATTGACCGGATCAGGCGATACAAAGGCTTTAACGGTATTCAAGTGACGATGCCCGGACACCCACATGATCAAGTTCGGATGGCTATGAAGTTCCGCAATCAGATTCGGCAGGGTTACGGCATTTTGAGGATTGAGCCACCAATCCATTTCGGAATTAGGCGCAGTCACTTCGACGTTGATCGGCACGTGCGCGGCGATGATCATGAGCTGTCCTGCCGCGTCGCCATCTGCAAGTTCTTTTTTAAGCCAGGCCCAACGCTCTTCGTCCAGAAAGCCATGACCGTGGAAGTCGGCGGAGCCGTCGTTTTCCTTTTGGGTATCGTCGAGCACGATTACCTTGATCGGGACAGTTGACTTCGGCACGAAACTGTAACAGGCAAATCCATCATTGGCGTCGGACAAGTTAAAACCGTGACCGACAGGACTTGAAGACGTCTTAAAAAATTCATTTATCCACTCCGTTCTCAAAAGTGAACGGCGATCGGGATCGGCTACCACCTTCGGAGCGCTGCTGAAATTTCCGACGGGTCCTGCCTTGATAAGGTCACCGTAAGGGGTCGAGCCATCGAGCACGCCCATATAGTAATCACGGCTGTTAATCTTTCTGGGGTCGCTGAGGACATCTCCAGTGGCGAAGACTTCATCGGTGATGTAGGACTGCCGAAGGTCCTCCCGCAGGCTATAGTCCACAGGGATTGAACCGATCCAGAAATGATCGTGGTTGCCGAGCGCCTGATACCAGGGAATCGCCTTATCCAACCCTGCCGCCTTATAAGGTTTCTGATAATCGATGGTATCGGCTCCGAGATGGGCGCCGGAGCTGGGGGTAATCACCTTGCCGTCCAGGACATCGATAAACCACCTGAGTTCGTTGTATTGAGTGCTATTGCAGGCGTCGCCCAGAGAGAGGCCGAAATCAATCGGGTTCTGTTTGTGCAGGGCGTTGACTGTCTGGACGGCGGCGTCGAGAACATGCGTTGTATATGGCATAATCCCTGAATGTAGAGCGGCCCCAACCGGCAATGTGGGGTGCAGGCGTTGAAGATAGATCAACTGATTGGGCGATTCTTTGTCGGTGATATGGATGTCTGAGATGGTAAAGAAACTCAGAAGTTTTGTTTTTTTAGTAACCGCTGAACTATTGTACGTAGCCGGCATGATATCCAGCCGCCTCTCGTAGGGGAGACCTGAACCATAATTCCAGTTTCCATAGCCGTATTGGCTGTATTTGGAGACCTCACGAAGAGTAATCGCTGTCGAAGGTGTTGCGCCCGGCGCGACTGTCCTCTGGAACGTTGTTTGAACATCGGATGCAATCGGGTGCCTTTGGGTTACATTTGTTTTTTGACGACGCATTTTGAACATCCTGACAAAGAGGAAATCAGCGGGCCCGTTAAAACGACTAAACAGGACTTTTTGTATTCATAAGATACGATAAAAGCTCCGGTTTGCGTGTGACCGTAGAAACTGTGCTTGGTGTTCAAACTATGAAATGGTCAAAAAATGAATACGTTCGAACGATCGGACGTCCGTTCGATCGCCCTTCCCTTTTCCACCGCCTTGTTACAGCCGCTTAACTGGTGCCTCCTCTCTTGGTGGGCTCTTCTTCGTTCTATGCTAGTCGAGGAGGTCAAATCATAATGATTAAGTGTGCAGCGCGGTTACGCACGTACTATATTAGCCGCTGATCATTATCCAGATATTCATCCTGACGTCGCGATGCCAAATCACGAGCTGCTCGAAATTCATCGCAGCAAAATCTCGCTACATCACGCAAAAGCAGATTATACCTACCCAACGATACGATTACCGCATACGTTCTCAGCGCTTGCAGGGCTATCGACGCAAATCTTTCAAACTGTGCACAAAGGAGCGCTTGCCTTTCTAGTAGTTGTTTCGCCTCCTAACAAAGCTGCAGAAAAAAGTGCAGATATATCAGAAAATATCATTAAGAACGCTAAATCACCCGTCTTGACATGGCGGAGATCGCCGGTCCGAATCCGGCCGAGCCCATCGTTCTTTTTCCAATCGGAGGAAAATTTCGTGTCAGACGATAAGAAAGAAGAGTTGGCAACATCCGAAGAGTTGCCAACATCGGCTGAGGGCGATGAAACGAGGAAAGAAGAACAGGCAGACGACTACGTGGTCGACCTCGGCGGCAGCTACGTCCATTATCATCGGGGTTTGGACGGGAAGCTCCACAGCCGAGAGTACCTCGCGGAAGATCTTATAGACGAAGACGTTTCGGACGAGGATTTGCGGAGAGATGTCAAAGATTTCAAAGCAATTGATATCGACGCCATAAGAGCCATTCAAGACTCCGACAAAGGGATTCGCGCACTGAAACCGCGGGATGTCCATTCCCAGCCCTTGAAAAGCCCGAAAGTCGATTCGAATACGGACGCCCAACCCACACTTCACTTCTCCCAATCCGACCTTGAACGCTTTGTCGAGCATCGCAAAGCGCGCGTGTCCCCCAGATCGGTAGATTGGATTACGCGGTCTGCGAGGGATGTCTGGGAGTCGCTCGGCGGGCAGCTCGCTCCCAACACCGGTCCCGCGGTGTGTTCGTGGGGCCCAGGTCGCCTCGACGTTTTTGTCATCGGCACAGACAACAACATCTGGCACAGGGCGTGGGACGGCAGCAGATGGACAGGCTGGGGCAGCCTCGGCGATGCGATGGCATCGTCTCCCGCTGCGACGTCGCGATCGGCCAATTCGATGGACGTATTCGTGCTACGAAGCGATAACAACCTGTGGCAGAGACCCTACAACCAAGGTTGGGGAGCGTGGACTGCGATCGGCGGCCTACCATAAAGGGCAGCACGTTAATAACTGCCTGGAAAATCCGCAAACAAAGCCCCTAAAGGGCGCAATCGTTGAGATGGGAAAAGGAGGAGTCGCTGATCGTGCCGCTTTTCGAGGAAGAGCTAGCCAGCGACACCTCCTCGATTACTGGCGTGTTGGGCGGAAGATGTTCGTCTGACTTAGAGTCATCCGTTCTTGTGTCGATCTTCCCCCAACAAATCTCGATCCGACTCTAGGTTAGAGCTATGCAGCTTTGGTCAGCGTTTTGAATCGACCTCCGCCATAGCTGATGGGCCCCAATTCGCTAAAAATGATGGGCGTGAGGCGATTCGAAGGCCCCACCTTCGTTGCGTAAAGGCTCAATTTTCAATCTCTTAGTCTACGAGACCTTCTATGGCCCCGCGAATGGTGAAGAGGCAGGTCACAACGCGCGAGGAGATACTTTGGTTGGTAACTGAAAGCCAGGGAGCCATCTCGATACCCGTCCTGCCGCACGTCCAGATCACAAAAGCTAAGAGGGGTATCCGCATACGAAGAAAGGATGGTCAACAAAATAGTGTTGCTGCTCGTCGCCGCGGCAATGATCTTTTCGGTTGTTGCTGCCGGCTGCACGTCCAACCAGACTAACACGACGTCTTCGATCTCGCTGACAAACACCTACAACAGCACGAAAGGGTACTCGATCAACTACGCCTCGAACTGGACGAAATCTTATCAGTCGCCTGACAACACAACTGTCAACTTTACGGCGCCTGACAACTTGACTAGCCTTGAAGTGTCGGTAATCCCGAACACCACGTCTGAGAACGTCGCGCAAGGAATGAACCTTGTAACATCTCTAGTCAAAAGCTTGAACGAATCGAACGCTTCGGCGTTTACGTCAGTTGCAGGAAACACCTCAATTCTTTCGACAACGAACACCACAGTCGCAGGGCTTCCCGCCACTCAGATAGTGTGGACGATGCCCCTAAACGGCGTGCAGATGAAAGTCCTTGAGATTTGGATTCTCAAAGGCAGCACCCTCTACCAGATCGTCTATACAGCTCCAGCGAGCAGCTATGACACCTACGTAGGCACCGCGCAGCAGATGATTAATTCGCTCCAGCTCACGTAGCGCAAGCGGTTGCACAAAGACGGTTAGTCGGCAACATAGACCCCTCAACAACTGGTGCGATCGAACATCCGCCGATGTTAGTGTGCTGGGTTCGAGTGGACAGACCGGCAACTCGTAGCAACCTGCCTAGCGGATGCTATTGGGGGACTCACATCGACGCCTCCAGAGATGCACTCTCGTCGTCGGTCCACAAAAACTTGAGTCCTTGGCGGAACGAGCTGCGGCTTCCCACAAGAGTATTTGTCGTAAGATGGGGGTTTAAAAGGTAAAAGGAGAGACGTGCGTCCCTCCTAAAGTGTCTTTCTCAATACAGCGTAAACGCCGCCGAACACAATAGTCACTGCCCCTACCCCGGCCATCGGGATCGGAAATTCGGGGGTCGGTTTGACGGCGGGTGTCCCGTATCCGTTTAGCAGCTGTTCTAAAAGTATCCTGTTGAGTTATAAGCTTATCCAAGGTAAAGATAGATTCTTAATATTCCTTTTGATCTGCAATGTTCGCGTATGATATCCAGCAGACACCTCTAACGACGGTCGATGCATGGATATAACTACAGAAATAGGTGAACGGGGCATAGCACCTCGAAAAAAATCAAGCCATCACATTCAAAAGGCACGTGCGGCAAGGCAGAGTGTCTCCCGCATGCCCTTCAAAGGTAAAGCTTGCGTTTTAAAGTTGTCAAATACATCACAAGCAAAAGGGTTCAAGAATCAAAGCTTACAACCCCCTCGCTCTTCATATACACATCGTAGATTTGTTCAGGTAAGGAGTATTTGTAAAATCGCCAGCCGACCCCTGGCATCCTGTGGGTGAGAATATAGTTCTTGTTTGATTGATCCGATTGAGCTCGAACCGTCTCACTTCATCCTAAATTGTTCCTTGAGCCGATTTTCATAAGGGAGTGGACGCGGTTTACAGAGTCGCTACGGCTAATCACAAGTATTAAATGCATTCCACTAGCGTCATTTAGCACTATGCTAGAGGCTGAAAATTACCCGAATCTTTTTTCTGATGTTGCGATGCCAAAACACGAGCTATTAGAGATCAATCGCAGTAAAATCTCGCTCCACTGCGCAAAGGAAGGTTACAGTTACCCAATAATACGGTTACCGCACGTATTTTCAAAACTAGCCGGATTATCCACACGAGTTTATCAGACCGTTCACGAAGGAGCGCTAGCTTTTCTCGTGGTAATTTCGCCTACAGGAAAAACCTCAGATTCCAAATCCTCCACCTTGACATGGCGGAGGTCGCCGGTTCAAATCCGGCCGAGCCCATTGTTCTTTTTCCAATCGGCTGCGAAAATTATGGCGCCCACCTCGCTGTGCAACTTACGAAAACACGCTAGCGTGTGATCAGCAGGTATACGCCTCCCACCAATAACAACACGTAGAGGATGCCAAAGAGGATGGGAATGTACTGCTCAACGTGAGTAAGCGGGGTATACAGCTTTGGGTTTTCGCCCCGCCCGAGGCAGTCCCACTCAACGTCGTAAAACGCAAAGGGCAGCCGCTTCTCAACCTCGTGAACGACCTTGAACTTTCCTGAGTTGAGCTGCCGGTACGACCGGATCGTGATGTACCACGTGTAACACAACAGGACGCCAACAACGCCGACGATTAAGAGTACAGCTTGTTGCAGGGCAGCTGCGCCACGGAACTGAATGGCGATCGACAGCAGCGCGAGCAGACCGGTCAACAGCGAGATGAAGAACCTGTTCGCATCGGCCCGCCGGTCGCTGATCTTGTCTGCCATCTGGACGTAGAGCTTGTACTGCTCAAGGAGCATCGCGGTCTCTGTATCAGGATTATCCTTCGACTCTTGTTGGGTCAAGTTTCAATACCTCCCGCCCACGCTCTGAGCGTCTCTTTGCAAAATGTGAGACGTGTGTTTTAGTGCCCGGTCCCAATCCGCTGCTGCCATATGTGCTCTTAACTTCCATTCATAGGTAAGCTCACGTTGATTTGAACGGAGTGGACCAAGTGAATTGACCTGAGTAGAGAGTAGTCCCATTCCCCTCCAACCAAGAAAATCCGCCGCTTTGCTGAAGGTTAACCAGGTTGGATGTTCCGTCGGGAAAGCTTAGAAGGAGGTCGTACGCATTACTCTCGCTGTAAGGCGCGGAGAGCGTGTATGACCCCGTCATTTCGCCCGTCTTGTCCTTTCTAAGGAACGTCCCACTCTGGTAGAGCTGCACGGTCATATTATCCCCTCGTGTGAGCGTGGAATTTGGACTAACGTAGTCTGAGGCGGTAAGCACTAACGTGCCAGCTCCCAACACCGCCGGTCTCCCCGAACTCACTCCAGGCGGTGACGTGGCAGAGGGACCGGAGGGATTTAGAGGATTAAGAAACGCGAAGCCGGCCGCCACTAGCATAATCACAATCGCCGCAGCGAGAGCTCCTGCTACTATGCGCGATCGCGGTCTTCTCAGCCAAACTCGACCAGTTCGAGCACGAGGCTTTATTTCTCTCCCTAACTCTTCGCTCGCGCCCGTGCTGACGCCGCCTTCGGGTGGCGTGGTTGCCCCAAGCACTTGGGCGCCACTTGGTCCAGAACTCGCAATCTCATCCGCAGCCAAATGCTCAGTAGACGTTTTGAGCAGAAGTTCGATAGCATCTCCAAGTCGCTTAACGTGCGCTTCAAGTGGCGGTGTCGCTGCGTCGAGCCAGTGCTGCGGTCCGATGTAGTAATTCAACGTTTCTTCAGGACTAGAAGTGTCAATTCTGAACGGGATAATAGGGATGCCTGCGCGGACTGCTTGCTCTGCTTCTCGCACAACGTGTTGAGATTTATTAGCATTGGACGAGAAGATAAGCGCCATTGCGCGGCTTTCTTTGATAGCTTTAATAATCGCTTGAGCATAATAAACGCCCGGCGATACGTCTCGCGGGGCGATCCAACACCGTATGCGGCGTTCCTCGAGGTTTACGCACACGGAGTAGGCAACAATTTTGTCTTCATTTGCGTAGGAGATGAATACGTCGTGTGCCATCTTTGCGATCTCTTCGCGAGATTCATCTATTCAGAAGTCTATGATTTATGTTGGGCATTATGTAAATAAACTACTGTGCATATCTAGCTCAACCGGGCTTTTTTTGCCTCCCCCACTGGCAAATGTCGTGGGACATGATCACAACCATCTATTGTAGCGCAGATCATGTGCTAGTTATGCTAGCTGCTAATCAATTGGGGGACACACTCATTGACTCGCCAGAATCAGCGCTGCTGGAGATTCACCGCAGCAAAATCTCACTCCAACACGCAAAAGCGGGTTACGACTATCCGACGATTCGCTTGCCCCATACGTTTTCAAAGCTTGCAGGACTGTCGACGCGCATTTATCAAACGGTTCATGACGGAGCACTTGCCTTCCTTGTTGTTGTTTCGCCTGCTAACAAAGCTGCTCGAAGTGCAAATAAATCGGAAAACGCCAAAATAAGCGCCAAATTGCCCGCCTTGACATGGCGGAGATCGCCGGTCCGAATCCGGCCGAGCCCATCGTTCTTTTTACAACCGGACACACTAGAAGCGTCTGTTGGGGCTTTGTCGGTTATGAGTCACTCACGGCAAAAGTATTTGTCGATATTTTTGTTTTGACAGCAATATGCTATTTATTTCAAATTTAAAGCGTGAAGCATTTGCTAAGGTTTTTTATCAATTGTCCTGACAAAGTTTACATGCATATAACTATTATGAGACAGCTTGTCATGACGAACTTGCTCAATGCCTAAGTAGATGAATGCTTTTCATTCTGACAAGAAGGGAGTTAATTATGAATGGGATCGGAAAATTGCCAAAAGAACTGCTGACGAACAAGGCTGTCGTAGAGCGCAAGAAAAACGTGTCTGGTAATAAAGGAGGCGCTATCGACGAGTGGCAAATGATTAACCCAACAATGTCGTGCAATATCCAACCGCAACAGATGGATCTTGCAACTTCAACTAAGATTTACAAGATATTTACAGCAGCTGAGGAGGATCAGATCAGGAGACCGGCTGATTATAGAGGACAGAGGGCAAAAGAAGGTAATTTATGTTCTAGACGTAGTAGATCCTGCAATGCTTCACCACCATCTCGAGATAATGGCTCAAGAGACGTTAAAATGAATGCAAAACCTGCAGGCTCGTTGATTACGATGATTAATACGAAATGTCTCTTTCGCACCACGAACGGATGGAACTAGCGCAGCTTGATGAGAACAAATCATAAAGAGGACATTAGATCTCTGTCTTAGTTTCCGTTCAATGTGCCACAAGCCGCCAGGTCAATATTGCGGCGGAACCGCACTGGAATACCGGAGACCTAAAGCATCACAGTTGCCTAAGAGAGGGGACAAAATGAATTCACAGCCAATTGAGAGCTTGCGTCTAAGGTTGAAACGGCGCGTAGAACGACTGTCGCCAGAGGCGTTCGCGCATTCTGGGACCTTTCATTTTGAATTGTGCCGGCTCTGGGACTTTATTTCGAACCAGACGATTCTGACTTCTCTTCTGGAACCATTGGCTGTGAAGTACCCAAAATGCGAAGAAGCAGCACAATGGATCATCAACAATCTGAGAGATGCGGCTGGCACCCATTTCCCCGTCGAAATTCAGCATACAGCTTTCAGCTATTTTATAATCAAAGGTTGCGTTGAGGGAGACAAAAGGACGACTGAAGCAGCCATCGGAGAGATTTACTCTAGAGGCAGGGCTTTGTTGCCTCAAGAGGTTTTTAAGTCCCTCTTCGTAATCCCTCTTTGCGAGTATCTAGATGAACGTTTAGATGATGTGCAAGTCCTTGTGGCGATTCTGATAAGATATAAGCAGAAATCCGAGTGGTTTGAAAGCGAACGCCTGTTTAGAAGGTTGGAAAAAGACACTAGAAAAGCAGAAGACCATCTAAAGTCTGACCTCTATGATTACTTACACGATCAAGGCGTTGATCTGACTATTGAGCCGTATTCAGTGAAGGGCAGGATAGATTTAATCCTCGATCAAAAAGGCGAAAACCGTGTATTTGCCGAGGCTAAGGTGCTGAGATCGCGTAAAGAAAGAGCTAGGATTATCGAAGGTTTCAGTCAGCTCCTAACATATCTTAATCATTTTAACGCAACAACTGGTTACCTGGTCATATTCAAGGCTTGCAAACAGGGCATTAATTTTGACCTTGGCCATCAGTTTCAGTCGATTCCATACTGGATATATGGCAATAAGATGATATTTGTCATTCTAGTCGACATATTTCAATATGACGAGCCTGTAACAAAACGAGGAAAAATTGAGGCGTTGCGGATTACTAGTGAAGAGTTAGTTACCGAAGTGAAGGTGGGCGACGAAGTTGACTCGACTTAGCATTTCTGCTGCAATATTTGCTTCATTTGCATAACCTCTATTCAGTGCGTTCACCTAACTTTCTTATTCATCCTCTTCATTTTTCTCATCACCTTTTTAAAGCCGCTCAAAGGTGCCTCTCGTTTCTGGCGGGTTCTTTTCCTTACGCGGTGCTGCAGCCAGTACTTAAATCGATGCTAGCGGTAAGGCAACCCCAGTTTTTTCCCACGTTTTCACCACTAAATGGCTGAAACTAAACGCGGTCGGGAAGATCATGTCGCAGTATCCGTTGTTTTTGGAAATGCAACCGCAGACGAACGCGATGATGGGAGTGGAGACTCGAAAGCTAATCCTTTAGGACCGAAATTCCTTTTTTAGAGACTTTCAAGTATCGAGCACAGTAGTGGATTAGCCATTGCGGAATACTCAATCGCTCACGCCTCAAATTCTGCTCCTGCGCCAATTACGATGATCCCTGGCCCTCGCTCGTTAATCACCTTTGGGCCGAATGACACTTTTACAGAGACGCCAAGGCCGCGTTGAAGCGTTTTGGGGGGATCAATGGGCCACGAATTCGACAGATTTATGTCGTCCCAGTGTTTTCCCGACGCGCCCAGGTTTTCGAACTTCTTCACCGGCTGCTGTCCGTCCCAAACGTGAACATCAGTCAGTTGCGTCCACCCATACGTTTCGTATAAGACGATGACCTTGGTCAGTTTTGGTCCCGATCCGTCCACTGCGGACGTCTGAAATGGGAAGTGGAACCAGTTGCTTGTGTTTTCTTGAGCCCAAAAAAACGTGCCATATCCTTTCGCACTACGGCAGATCTCCTCATTGTTCTGAAGAAAAAGCTTAGGGAACTCAACCATGACAGCGGTTCCAGGGATCCACGTCACAGCTTTAGAAGTTACCATACCTAGCATATTATATGCTGTGTAACCGTCATAAAATTAACGTCTGAAACGCTTTCCATGCGATATTGCGCTTTTTGCTGGGCGCGTTTTTCGCTCTACACGCCGACGCCGACCGGGCGCCTTCGACGTAGGCATCCGATCGACGCTCTATCTCAATTTGTCCGCTATTTACTCCTGGGTGGCGTTCAGTCGAAACGGCGAGTGCTGTTGAGCTTCCCAGTGCGTCACCACAACACAATCTTTATAGCTTTCAGGCGCTCTTTATTGTAGTTTACGCCAAAAAGGAGTGCATCGTGGCGACCAAAATCTACGACACCTACGACGACGCGGCCCGTGACTACCTCAGCCTGTTCCGTGCTTTGCGAGATGCGCCCTCTGAAACGTCAGAACAGGTCACACGAGGTGCGGGTGACGTCCCCGTCGACGCGTTGATCACACGCGCCGATGAAATCGCCGACGTGTCATCGAGCATGGTGCCGCTGGCCATGGACTGCCTGAAGGTCCCGGACATGGCCGTGCACGAAGGCATCAGTGGGCAACTGCTGGCGCAGGCAGCCGCAGAACTGCAGGTGTCAGTCGAGCTGGTGAACATCGCCGCAAGTGAAGCGACCAGCCCAGCCGCAGCGGACACGCGAATGTCCCGTGAAATGACGCGGGCCGTACGAGGTGCTCGGTTGCGCGGCGCAATCGACGAGATGGAGAAGGCGATGACGGTGCCCCCCTCCGCCGGTCTCATCACTGCCGAGCGGAGGCGACGCGCTGGACCTGAGGCGACTACCCGGGATGAGGCCAAACAAGCCCTTAAGCAGGCAGCCGAAACGGCCGTAGCCGCCATCTCCGGGCGGGTAATTGAGACCGGCGGTGAACTCGCTAAAAGCCTGATCAGGGCTAAGTGGGCCGACATCGCCACGGCCGCCGGATTGACGGGCACGGGTGTCGCCAATCTGTTCGACCGATTGCAGGAAGGAACTGGCCGGCTTGTTCGACGGGCTATCACAACGGCCGCGAAGACGTTACTCAACGCCTGGGACAAGATCCTGGCGCTGCTCGGCAAGGACGCCGAAGAGGAAGCCCGCGCTCAAGTTAAAGCGTGGTTAGACACGATACAGAAAGAAGACAAGATTGAGCTCTTCAGACCGCTAGTCAACGAGCTGTACCAGGTGAAGGCATTGAAAACTATGCTCCCGAGCTGGTTAGACAAGACTAAGGCTGAAATTGACCAAATCAACGCGACGTCGACGGACGTCACAGCACTCTCCGACAAATTCACGGTCTTGACGGGGCACATCAACACTGTTGGGTCCGTCGCGCCTCTGTTGGCGCTGGTCGCAAAGGTGTTCCCGCAAGTGCTGCTCGCGGTTATCGCCATCCAGGTCGCGTTGTTGGCAGTGCTGGTGTACGCAGGATATGACTACATAGGGTATAACCAGCCCAAGCCTCTAAATCTCACAAAAGGTGTGGCCGAGGTGATCGAGGAGAATCTGTTCAGCGTATAACACTGGAAAGGAACGCACACTATCTAACCGAAATGTGCTACGCACAACAAGGACTCAGAGACGTCATTAGTCGCCGGCAGGCCTGCGGCGTCAAACGAAACGAGAAAGCCTCGATCATGCGTCATCGGAGTGAAGAGGGTGACAACCAATCAACGAACGTTCATTGACTTCAAACTCTACTTGACGTGCCCCCCTGGCGAAGATAGCGCGTGCCAAGTGGCCTTATTGCCCACCGCGGAGGTGGGCGAGACGGTTTCTCCGGTCACGGTTCCCGTCGACGAGAGGCCGTCAACCGAAGACCTCGAGTTGCTGGCAGCTAAGAAGGTGACGTTAAAACAACTGATCGCGCTCGGCAAGAAGCTGGCAAACTGCCTGCTGCCGGCTCGGGACGTCCATCGGGATATCCGGGGCCTCTTTCAGCAGGCGTACAACACGGCAGGGCCTGGGCGCGGCGTGCGGCTGCGCTTAATCATCGCCGACGACGAGCTAAAGCTGTGGCCGTGGGAATACACGTATTGGGACTTCCTCGGTGGGGCGGAATCGACGTCAATGAGCGGGTTTCTCGTGCTCGACGGGCGCGTGTCGCTCGTGCGTCACGAGCCTTTGCCATATCCCCACCCCTCACGCACGAAGACGGCGGAGGACCTGACAGACATCCGCGTCGCATTTGCGTGTGCCTTGCCGAAGGGAGAGCGCAAGCTCGAACTGCGCCAGGACCTTAATATGATCACCGAAGCCGTGAGAAAGGTGAACGAGGATGGGCTACGGTTCGTCCTTAAGCCGAAGATCAAGGACGCGACTCCCCTTGACCTAGAGAACAAACTGCCTAAGGGAACGCACATTTTCCACTTCGCGGGGCACGCCAGCCCTCAGCCCGCGGTCTCCTCTGGCGGCCTCGGCAGCGAAGCCGCGTTGCTGCTAGTAGCTGACAAGAACACCAAAGACGAGGTCAAGCTGCCTGCGAGCCTCCTAGCACAGTACCTGCAGCAGGCAGGGGTTCGACTGGTTGTCCTCGGCGCGTGCAACACGGCCCAGCGAATCAAGGAGGAGGATGCGTTCCTTCAGAAACGTTCTCCTTGGGACGGCTTGGCCAGCGCTCTTGCGGCCAAGGAGATCCCGGCGATCGTCGGCATGCAGTACGAGGTTTTCGATGACAGCGCTAGGGCGTTCAGCGAGCAATTTTACCGTGCGCTGGCTAGCGGCCTATCGCTGGACGAAGCAATGTCAGGTGGTCGGCGCGCTATGGCGCGCGTCGGCGAAGGTGACAAAAGCTGTACGAATCTCGAGTGGGGTGTGCCCGTCCTTTACACCCGCCTCCCCGATGGCAAGCTGTTCCCTGAACGGATGGAGCTGGCAGGCGAAACCGCCGCGCAGGTCCGCAGTGATATCATGTTGCCGACCGAGTTCCACGACCACCGTCAGGAGATCTACGACAAGTTTGAAAACATGTACAGCAAATTTGAGGAACGAAAGAAGTTGCTCAACCAAGGTCAAACACATAAGGCACAGATGGTTAAACAGGCGGTTGTCCAAGACTTGCGGGAGGTTGAACACAAAGACACCACGGAAGAAGAGCGAAATGAGATATATCGAGAATTTGAAGCATTGTCTGAGCAGAAGCGTGGTGACCCAGCGGGCTTTGCGAGAACGGCACTAAAGAAAATCGAAGAACTAGACGCTCAGCGTAAAGAAATATACGATGAATTCGAAAAAGAATAACGAAAGGCGGCGCTTTATTTATGATGTCGCAAATGATGTATGATCGTTTCGTTTTCGTTATCGGGCCTATAGACCGCTTACCTGGCGCGTTGTGAGGTTACGAGCCAGTTTATTCAATCAGCTATTTAATGTGAGAGAGGCGCAGCCGTTTGCACTGTGGGAACTGCACGGCAGGCACGGGCGTAAGCTGGCTCGCTCGCAGGGATGATGAGTCATCTTGCATGATTTTACAAAAAAATAAAACAAAGAGCGCGAAGCGATTGTCGCATTGATCTCAGCAGTTTTATGACTTATATCGGTCAAGCGTCATTTGGTTTGTAGTTGTGCTTCATGTGGACTGTTGGAGTGCACCTCACGGGACGAGTTGCCTGCTCCCGAGCAACGGATTTTGCGATGTGATGGTCGCCTGCTCCTGACCTCTAAATAGGCATTTTAGGAATGCGACGAATAAAAGCTGTTTTCATCGCACGCATTCTCGCTTGTCCTTGAATGCATCCGCTCAGCACTCGCCATTCTCCGCAAGAGTTCCTGCGATTACGAAAAAACTTGGTAATACACCCTTCCGGTGGTGCGTGATGAGCAGCCATGGATGCTCCCCGACGACGTCTTGATCCTCCTCGACTATCGGTCACGTTCAGCTTCACTCCGACAAGCTCCAGCATTGAGCTGAATCCACAGCAAAGGCAGAGGGCAGCCAGATTTCAAGCGCTCGCCCACTTCGCGAAGCTTTGCGAGGTTCCCAGTCACCAATACCTCCGCTCTCAAATAATGCTAGCGCAGAGGAAATAGCTTTTTCAGATCACTCAGCAAATGAAGCCTCAAAATGATGCATTTGAGCTGTTTGTCTTAGCTGCGCGCGGCTAATCACAACCATTAAGCCGATGGCGCTAACCTCATTCACTACTAAGCTAGCTGCAAAATACTGCTCGGACTTTTTTGCTAATGTAGCGCCGCTCAAAAACGAGCTGCTGGAAATTCACCAAAGTAGAATCTCACTACACCACGCAAAAGCAGGCTACAGCTACCCCACGATTCGGCTGCCCCATACGTTCTCTGTGCTTGGCGGGCTGCCTACTAGAATCTATCAACAATTCACGAAGGAGCGTTAGCCTTTCTCGTGGTCATTTCGCCCAAAGAAAAAGCCTCAAAAATCCCAAAATCGCCAGTCTTGACATGGCGGAGGTCGCCGGTCCGAATCCGGTCGAGCCAATTAAGGGGCCAATCAGGACTCGGTATCACTCTGCGCGGATCGTAAGCTGCACGTTTTTTAACGCTTTATATGCGCTCTCTTCGAGCCGGTTCTCCCATACGCCGAAGGCTAAAGCATCGAGCGGCCACCACAAGAGCACCCATGCGCCAATAATTAGGCCCTCGCTCAGCAGCCTGATCCCAAGACCCGCATATGATTCGAACCAGAGCGCGAGCCCATTCAACACAACAAAAGCGAGAATGCCCACTCGCAGCGTCCGCAGGCCTTTGTATCGTGCGATGTCCTGTCCCTGTCGCGCATTCTGTGCCCAGGCTTCAGAGTATTTACGAACAGCTTTCAGCGTCCTCGCCTCCAGATCCGGCGTTATCTGGTCTGCAGGAAGCAACACTGTAAGTTTAATCTCCTCTGCTGATGGATGGCTGTACAACTCATCGACGACGTAATCCATACCTGTTTTGAAACTGTACGGTTGGTAGTAGTCAGAAAACGGTGAAATATTCGGGTCATCAAAGAGATGGTTGATATCGTGAAGCCGCAGCGTCGTCTCATACACCTTCTTGTTCTTCATAACGGTTCATTCCTCGTTGTATCGTCGGTACCTATTCCTTCTCCCGTTAGGTCCGGAGTCGGATCAATTATTGCGTCTGCAAGAGCTTTTCTCGTGCAGCAAAGCGGGTAATTCCAGCGCACGAAATTGTGGTACACTTTGGCTTGATTTAACCCACTCACCAATCGCGTGTTAAGCGTTTGCGTTCTGTGTCAAATTCATAGATTCGCGAGTCCTTGCCCGAGCAACTCTCTTATGGTTCGGGAATTCGAGACACAGATATTTGAAAACGTATGCTTCATAGCTGTCTTGACAAAAAGAAGGCATAACCGGTCCTATTCCACCGGCGTGAACGCTGCGACTCCATACGCCTGCAGTAGCGCCGCGATCTTCAACGTTCGCCGATACGCAGCAGAAGTCAGCGTTGAGAACTCTCCTACGCCGTGCGGATGCCCCACGCTGCGCAGGACAGAGGCTTCAACGCCTGCATCCCAAAGCCGACGGCCATACGCCTCGCCCGCGTCGCGCAGGGGGTCGCACTCAGCCGTGAAGATGAGTGCGGGAGGCAAGTTCGACAGATCTTCCGCGTACAGCGGCGACCCGTATTTGGTGGTCGCGTCCTCGATATTGCGGAAATAGAGCTTGTTCGCTTCTTTCAAGTTGCTTGCCTCCATCCCCCACCTGTGCCCGAATTCCTGCACCGAAGGGAAATTGAGTGCTGTGTCCATTTCCGGGTCGACCAAAACCTGAAAAATAATCGTGGGACCGGCACGATCCCTCGCCATCAACGTAGTTGTCGCCGCAAGGTTGCCCCCGGCGCTTTCGCCCTCGATCGAGATCCGCGCGGCATCGATGCCAAGGTCTGCTGCGTGCTCAGCCATCCAGGACAACGCGGCGTAGCATTGTTCGACCTGCGTGGGCCATCTTGCCTGTGGAGCTAGGTCGTAATCAACTGACACAACGACACATCGGGCCCGAGCAGCCACGTCCTGACATACCTTATCAAAGTGGTTAGCGTGCAACAGCCAAAAGGCGCCACCGTGGATGTAGAGATGACCCGGGAAAGGCGGCGAGCCGTTCGGCGTATAGACGCGAACGCCGAGTTGTTGGTCTGCAGACGGTATCCTCACATCCCGGACGGACTTGATTGCAGGCGCGTCAGCCATCAACGTCAGTCGGTCTCTCGCGAACCATCGGTGAAACTCGTCTCGCAGTTTCGGAATCGAGCGAGACCAGTCCGTCGACGCTTCATTAGCCTCGTCGACGAGGGATACGAACGCGGGATGGACGCGTGCTTGGTGCCCTGGCAAATTGTGCTTCATAATCGACATTCTTCCCCCTTCTTCACAAGTGTGAGTCACGACCTCGGTTATATATACAACACAAAGAGCGCGTTCCTATCAGCTCGCGGCCTACGCCAGTAGGCTTTTGTTCTGCGCTGCGGCGTGTACGATCTGCACAATCCGTTTTTGTCGCGTTTCGGGACGCCTGGCACTCGCAAGGTACCACAATAGCTGTTTCTTGTTTGACGCGCTGAACGCAGCGAAGTTCTGTCTTGCGGCTTTGTTATCGGCAAACGCCGCTTCGAGGTCGGACGGGATGGTGAGCTGTTCTACCGCGTCATACACATCCCACGACCCGTCCCTTTTCGCCGCCTCGACGACCGCTAAGCCTGCCTCGGTCATAAACCCCCCCTTGATGAGTCGCGCCACCCGTTCTTTGTTGCTTCGTGACCACGGGCTCCTTGGCTTTCGAGGGGAGATGTAAAGCATTGCCCTCTCAGCGTCGAGTGAACGAGTAAGGCTGTCTATCCACCCGAAGCTCACGGCTTCGTCAACGATATCGTTGTACGAAAGGCGTCGTTTACCTTCGACCGCTTTTTCATAGACCAACCACACGCCGCCAGAGGCCGCGTGATTCTGCACAAGCCATTGACGCCACGCCGCGCGGTCTGTGGCGTGGTATTGGTCTTTTTTGTCTGAAGAAGGCTCAGGCACCGGACGCTTCTGTGCTCCGATCGTATATCAATCTGCGTGTTCGGCAGGCGCTTACTCCGTGGCCCAGCGAGCAAGCACTTTGTCACAAAACCGCTCTGACATCGCCTTGACATGGCAGAGATCGCCGGTTCGAATCCGGCCGAGCCCATTAGGATCTGCCTCTTTTTTATTTTTGTGAATGCTGTAGTCTTCGTTTAAAAGAAGAAGTGATTTTAGCTCACTGATCTGCAATTCAAGCGATTTAAAGCGTCGATCACAATCTGTTTCATTATTAGGTTTTACAACTTTCTTGCCGGGTTGTAAAACCGTGTCATTACCTAGAGCATGCTGATTAGTAACAAGCAAAAACGCTCTTCTGCCATTGCATTCAGTCTCAAAAACATCTGCTGTCCCTCCGATGGTATCAGCAATTTGAGGAGGCAGTCGAATTTGTGCGTAAATCTTGCCTTTTTTAGTTGAAAGCCTGTCGTTAAGAGTGGACTTACCGGCAGAGAGTTGCGAGAGTCAGCGCGGCATTCCCTGCGATTTGAACATCATCTTCTTTTAGGAGGGGCACGATATCATTCACCGCTTCCTTGCTGCCTATCGCAGCTAGCGCGCTAAGGGCGGTCTTTTGGATATACGACTCGTCAGAATCCAGCATTCCGATCAGGTACTTCGAAGCGGGGTCCCCGATGTCTTTAACGGCTTCAAAGGCGCTATTTTGAGCGTCAGGAACCTGAAGATAACTAATTATCTCGTATATTGCGTCTTCGTCTTCTCCACCCATTTCGCCGAGGGCTCTCAACCCTTCGTGTCGGATGGCTTCAACGCCCCCGCCCCACTTATGTTGCACTGCAGTTAAAACGGTGATAATAGGGGTTAGTGCTTTGGGATCTCCTAAGGCTCTCAGTGCCCGTATCATATTTGCTACTGCTTCTAGACTCTCTCGTCCTGCGGTCCCGTCTCCGATGTCGTCCTTCTCACGGCTCAAGCGGGCAATAATAGCGTCGACTACTTCTTCATTTTTCATACGGCTCCTCCGTTGACATTGTTTTAGTCATGCGAACCTCAACGGTCTTAACTTCATCGAATTGATAAACTACGTCGCGATAAGGAGGCTACTTATCGCAGCTTGAACTCGTTACCCTGCGATTACCGCGCCTAAAATCGGTTTTTGGGCACGATTATTTGGCGGTTCAAAGCGGGAGAGAAGAGTAAGTTACCCCGCCTCTAAATATAGCATCTTGACTCGACCGCTAACGTGAGGTCCGACCGATTTGAATTTAAGCCAATCGTGGTAATAGCCGTGGTAATTGAGAATAGCTAGCATAGTGCGACTGGTTAGAGAAAGTATTCTGTAAAACTGGTTAGGCTTACTCTCATACGGTATTCCCATGTCTGTAAAATCATCTTCTTCCAAGAAACTTGCCTCGTGGACAAGCTTGTTTCGTATCTTGATAAATAAATCGAGTTCGTCTTCTTCAACTTTCAGGTTTAAATGATCTTTTTGCAAACGCCTTAGCAATGACTTGAAGCTTCGGCTGTTAAGACATTCTGCTTTATCAGCCATTTCTTGTATAGTCCGTTTTTTAGCGCTTCCTTTCTTTTTATGTGTGTACTCGTTTTCGACTAAATCTCCTCCCGAAAAAAGGTCTCCTAGAAGTTTGCGAACTGCTTCCTGTAAGTTATGTTTTTTATCCGCAAAACTACCTCGCTCTATAAAGTAGTTCATTTTTTTATGCTTTGCAAAAAGCTGAGTCAGATAATCAGTTAGCACGACCAGATTGGTTGCTTTCAATTCTAACACATTTCTGCTCGAAACCGTATCGACAAAATGCATAATAGCTCGATCAAATCGCCATATTCCCTCTTTCTGCGCATCTTGATAGGGCTCGAGTACTTGCCGCAAGTAATCGAGTATGTCTTCCGGCGGATTATCCAGAACAATGAACCAATCGCCAAATGCTGAACTCCATCCGTTCCAGTGATGACTTCTTACTTGCTTTTCATCAGCAGAGTAAGCGTCCCAGTATAACCATTGTATTCTGCAGCCTTTCGCGAGCGATAAGAGGAGACATATGTCGCGCAAGATCTGCTCAACTTCGGATATGTTTATGATCTGATTGCTAGACGATGTAACCGTCAACTGTGCAGTCATCTTCGGTCTTTTTGTAGCTTTCATCTCCCGCTCTATTTCCTCATATCCGTCGACTTTCTTTATTGTAATGTCGAAACCTCTAAAACGCAAGCCAAGTGGTAATACGAACTCAAAATTTACAAGATAGGACTTCAGCGCATTTAGCGGCACGGTCGGCTCCTTACCCACCGTTAGATCTCTAGCGTAAGCTATAAGAAATGCTGAAGAGCGTTCTGAATCTGAACTTAGCGAGAAATGTGTCCATAGCGAAATATTCGCTTCGAGAAATTGACCAGTCGAGGTATTTCCAGACACGTGAGAGATGACTTTTGAATCGTCAAGAACCGACCAGACAACAGGGAAGTTGCTGGGATCGGTGTTCAAGCCGACGATTATATCTCCTTCTTCATTCTGTCCGCATTCAAAATCGCAATCTATTTTACTCCCATCACTTAGATGGATGCTGCCTTTGCCCTCATATGATTTGATAAGTCTGTAATAACTTGGAAGCTTCTCCAAATCTTCATCCTCCATTTTTTGATGGCGCTTGCCACCGTTTTTAAAACAGACAAGTCTGAGCTACGCAGCTATAAATGTTGCCGTAACCGACGTGTGTTACAGTGACCGCCGTATCAGAAACACTTTTGAACGTTAATGAAGACCGCTCCGCGAGTATTCAACAGCTTGAGGATTCGCTTGAGGAACTTGAGACAGCACGAAAACGTTGCAACTAGAGAAGAACTCGAAAGAAGTGGTGGCTACAGGCTTGCAACATGAGATCGAACTGCTGCAGCAGAAGAACGCGAGTCTTGAGAGCACCTTGCACACAGAACGGGGACATCTGTCAGAGCTCAGGCAAGACAAGGAGCCTCTACAAAAGCAGCTAGAACTCTTGACCCTTCGGTTGCCTGCGCCAAAGGTTGGTTTTTGGACACGATTATTCGGCGGTCTTAAGCGAGAGAAGGAAGCATAAGCCAATCACAGAAGTTAGAATCGCTCGGTCGGGCACATGGCAGCGAAGTCATAGGAAGTATCGCTATGAAAGGCAAAACGAGTATTGAATTGTGGGACGTGGAAGAGTTGTGGTATCTGCAAATGATGGCGGCTTGCTATTTCGCCGCTGAGAGTTTTAAAAGAGGCACGTACTATGACGATGATGAGACACTTGGTGCATTGGACCTAGAACCAGATAGGAGATTTCAAGAGGAGTCTGCTTACCGATCAAATGTAATAGGGGCGGTATATGCAAGCGTCGCTTTTCTTGAAGCCTCAATAAACGAAGTGTTCTTAGACGCGGCGTTCAGTACAAAAATTCGAAAAGGTCAGGTCATTCCATCCGGTACTGTCGAATCTTTGAGGCCAGACGTCGTTGAAGATATAGCGCGGGAGTGGCCCACGATAGAAAGAAGCACCATTTTCATAAAATATAATTTGGCGCTAGCGCTAAACTGCAAAAGGGCGATATGTGCGAGTAACCCGAAAAGAAAAGCTGCCGACACACTGAAGACGTTTCGCAACCTCTTAACTCATCCCAAACCTAAATGGATTCGTATATATGATTCGAACAAAAAATCGCTCGCGTCCCAAAAAAAGGATGCTGTGAGCGTAGAATCTCGAATAAAAGCATTAATCGAATCTGACAAGAAGAGACCGCCTGCAGGTTACCATCACGAGACCTCTTTAGTACACGGCCAATTCCCAACCAAGTATTTAAATGCCACATTGGCTAAAATAGCAGTCAAATCGTGTTTGGAATTCGACAACGAGTTTTGCCACAGAATGGGAATAAAAAATAAAGAAACGAGGCGCCCTCTAATGAGATAAGGAAATCCAAAAACTAATCTCGTTATAGAGATCGTTTTGGCATCTACTAAATCAAATCAACCCACTACATATCCTAATACGCTGCAAAACCTAACACGAACAAAATGAGCGCTAAAAAAACAAAAACAATATACAAAAAATGGTCGAGTGTTTTGGTATCGTTTAAAGTTTAATAGTGCGGGGCAGTCGGTGTTAAACGAAGTTCAGGCACCCCACCCGACGAGCAATTTCTTCAAAATTATATTTTTTAAGTTATAATAAAAGAAAAATATTAAGATTTTCTGGAGTACTGTGGCCTGACAGATCCCGCAAGCCAATAGATACTTCGATCAACGAATCGCAGTGTTTAGTTTCGCGCACGAAATTGTGGTACATTTTTGGGCTTACTTTTGGCTTACTTCCGCGTGCAAGGCGTCACATTCGACCTTGCAAGCCTCTGCTTGACCCTATGTAACCTATGACTGAGTTGTATGCGGCAAGCCGTTCTTCGGCAAGCTCAATGAATTCACGGCAAAGAGGCAGATAAATAGATAATAATCAACGACCATAAGTCCAAAGACAATGACCGACTTGGAGCAAGCTGTTTTCGACATCATGGCCGCTGAAATGAATAGACTGACGGCTGACGAGCTGATCGTTGCCCTGCAGCGTAACGCGCTTGACGCTCCAAAAATGGGAGTGATGGTTCCGGGAAGCGGGTGCAGGTTCTGCGTGCCGCAGTACGACGACTTGCACCGTGAGAAGGAGTCAGAATTTGAGTGCGATCTCAAGGCGTGTTTGACTCATTCGCTTGTGTATCACATACTCGGCATCCTCCAAGACGCTGATCGCATGGCTGAGCCAGTAAACGTCGCAACAGTTCGTAACAGGCTCACCGGCGTGTTGCAAACGATTTTCAGTGAGCAAAAAAGCAAGGAAATAGCAGTGCGTTTAGTAAAGACTTTGGAAACAACGGATCAAGCCCCTGTGAGTAATGGCTGGGCAGACTGAAAACGTCAAGCACTACGCGTGGACGGTCAGAAGTTTTTAAGCTTAGAAAGAAGTCGCTTGCAGTCCCCATTGCTGTCCGTCGCCGAGTGGGCGGGTGCATTCGAGAGAAGCTCGGAAGCGACTTTCACACAGACCGCTTGGGCGGCGGAGAGTACATATAACAGCAACAAGTCTTTTCTAACAGCCTAAGGAGGGTGAGACTATGCCGACGTGCAACGAATGCAAATTCTATAAGCCAATCGACGATAGCAAAGGAAATTGCTTCGGCAATGAGGTGCAAGGCGACCGAGAGACAAGTCAGTGCCCTACGCGCACTTTCGTACC